>Ga0209700_105278_pt1 | contig 21985 bp, 15 predicted proteins | sample SiratroredBW_FD_187528 | JGI IMG/M metagenome (GOLD analysis project Ga0209700, IMG submission 187528) | Root nodule microbial communities of legume samples collected from California, USA - Siratro red BW (SPAdes) (version 2) | ecosystem: Host-associated > Plants > Roots > Nodule | place: USA... | reverse complement strand
GCAAGAAATGAGAATAAGAGAGAGAGGAAAATGGCAAACAATGTGAGGTTGAGTTGTGCCATGTTAAAGTTGAGTCTAAAGTAAAGCTTTTTGGTTAGCTGTGAGCCTAATAGCAGAGAGATTTCAAGGTCTAAAGGAGATTTTGGATGATGAAAATGGCAATGGGGTGTGGTGCTTATATAGAGTTTTCATCACATGATCACATGCATAGCTATTTATTCTTTCCCTTCTTTACGTTATTTTATATCATTTACACATGCAATGAGTTGCGGAAAGAAGAAAACAGAAGGATATAAGACTATAATAGAATTATACATGTAAAGCTGGTCGGTCAAATTAAAATCACAGAGATTTTATTATATTATATATGATATGATAACAGATTCATATCAAAGATAGGACGAGCCTGTGACCAAGAAAGTATCTTGTTGGAGTAAAAACTAGTTACACATAAATAATTGGGTTAGACTTTTTTGAGCGTGGATTGTAAGAATTCTGATGAAGTGGTGAGAGAAAGAAAAGTGTAAAAAATGGCATATAACTTGAGATGGAGTTTGAAGATAGTGCATGCAGGTGAATGAAGGTGCAGAATGAATGTTTTCAGGCGATTCTAGCGGCTCTATGTTCCCTGAAGTTGAAGGGTAAAACCAAAATATCTGTGTGTGTGATTCAGAAGATTAATAACAACTCACAGAATGTTGCTTTAGAAGATTACATCAGAGACAAGTATATATATATATACGCATCATTCTATGATTGATCATTGGGTTTTGACTTTGAATGCATGTGGGAGGTTGACAATGTCTTTCAGCAACAGCTAGTGAGAAACGTATAATAAAAAGAATACTCCATTTATAATTTTAATTTCTTATTATATATAATTATTTATAAATAAACCACAACTATAGGGTTTGAATTAAAGTTTTTTAATGACTGCATGTTCATTTGTGTTGATAAGTGGGTAGAAAATCTCATTTTACAAAAATCAGACAAGGAAGAGAAGGTTCTATTATTCTTAAAAATAACTCTTAATAGTTTTTAGGTGAATAAGAAAACCCTTAACTAAATACTTGTATAAAATAATTGTAAGAAAGGACCAGTTTGTTTTTAACATTTGAAAGATAAAAAAGGAAAAACGAAATAAAATTAAGAGATAGAATTAGTATAAAATTATTAATTTTACTAAATACTTGTATAAAATATAGTTATAGTGTTGTCAAAGTTTTATAGAAAAATATTGATCAAAATTACTTTTATAAAATACTTGGTATATAATAGTAAACTTCTTGGTCGTCTCTGGTTTATCAGTAATAAATATTTTTTTAATTTTTTATAAATTAAATTTCTTTTAATATATATATTTATACTTTTTTCTTCTAGTTATTGAGCTAATCAATATTACCTTTGTTACATTCAATTATTACCTTTAAAAACATTTTAGCAAATTTCATAAAATAAAATATTACATTTCATTCTTTTACAATAATATTTTGGTGAAGAAAAATGTTTTTTTTGCCAACCCCACGTGTACTATAACAAGATTACAACTGTGATGTGGCATTTTTTTATGACGTGGCACTAGGGGGCAGAAATGGTAAATTGCAGGGCAAAGGCATAATGGTCCCATTGTTAAAATTTTGCAAAACATAGGAAGGTCATTCGCGCCTGCCATTTGAAAACCAAAGGTTTTTGGGTGCTTCATGCTTGGTATTTGCAGACTCTTTGAGAGAAAAAGCAAGAACTTTTGGTTAAGCTCGACGGTCGTTGGGAGCGGTGGAGGGCGACGACGACGAGAAAAACGTGGTGAGGAACGCTGAATCGTAGGAGAATCTGTGTGTGAGGGAAAACCAAAGGTTTTTGGGTGCTTCGTGGTTGGTATTTGCAGACTCTTCGAAGGAAAAAGCAAGATCCTTTGGTTGCGCTCGATGACCGTTGGGAGCGGTGGAGGGTGACGGCGACGAGAAAAACATGGTGAGGAACGCTGAATCGTAGAAGAAGCTGTGACCTTGCATTGAGGAAAAATAGAGAAGAGTCTCAGAAACGAAACCAAGGAGCTGCGACCTTGCCTAGGTAAAATTTATTATTCTACTCGTCGTCGCAGCTTGGTTTAGGTTTGGGAAATTTCTAGGTTTTGAACTGTGATTGCAGTTTACGGTGAAGTGTTGCTGAAATTAGGTTGAGTTTTAGTTTTGATTGTTTGTCCTGCTTTTGTGTGATTTATGCATTTCATTTGTGGTTTTTGAACTGGTATTGCACTTGAGGTTTCAGTCTTGTTGAATAGAGTTTAGTGTTGGTTTTTATTGTTCATTTCATAATGGAAAATACAATACTTACATTGTAATTTTTCTGTGCAGGTTTAAAAATGTCAAGTGGCGAAAGTTCTTCCCAACGACGGGAGTTATATGTTCGTCACTTCTGTTACCCAAAGTTTCCGGGCGGTGTGAATGGGATGTTAACAACTGAATAGAAGAATTGCATTGAAGGTACTCCATTCGGCTGAACTGAGGGATTTGAAACTTGCTTTTGTCGGCCAAAAAGACAAATTTGATGAAGAAGGTCCAGTTGAAGGTGGTGGAGCATTCTCTAAAGGTGAAGCAGTGTGTGAAATTGGTGTTGAAGTTCCAGAACAACTTTGTGAAGAAGGTGTATGTCCAGAGTGGAAAGGCCAAGGCCAAAATAGCAATATGTATGACCGCGTGAAGGCGAACCCCCGAGCGCGAGAAGATAGTTCACTACTTAAATCACCTTTTATTGTATATTATAGGAAAAGAAGACGTAAGTCTAGCGACCCATAGATGGATGTTTAGTTGACTTACGTTATATTTTGTATATTTGATACACTTGAATTTAAGTATATTTCATACATCTATTATAATCTAATCTTAATTCTTATTTTCATAATTTGTTAGTTAATTTTGTAGTGAATATCTTGGATGTAAAGTTTGAAATACGTGTAATATATGGTTCTGAACTTGGTTACATTGATATGCATTAGATAATTGACTGAGTTAAGGGTTTGAAGACAATTAAACAGTTATGATGTTCAGGTTAAACAGTTTAAATAGTTTTGTAGTCACGGTTAAAGACCTGGTTGTTTGGCTGTGAACTACTGACAAACCTATTTATTCGTCCCATAGTTGAAAACATTTTTTTGTCCCACAATGTTAAAGATGTCAATTTTACCATGTGAGGTAAGGGATGCACTTATATGGTTCCCTGAGTGTGTGGTCAGAAACTGATGCGTAGTTAAACACTTAACTACATAAGGTTAAATACTTAGTTGTCCAGTGGTGGCAGTGGGTATTTGAGTACCAGCCATTACTTAGTTATGGTAGTGATAGGGAGTTATAGGATTTACGCATGACATACCTTTATTTAGTCGCACAATGTTAAAGATGTCAATTTTACATATGGTTGTAAGGTTAGGGGTGCACTTAGATGGTTCCCTGAGTGTGAGGTCAGAAACTGATGCGCAATTAAACACTTAACCACATAAGGTTAAACACTTAAATTGTCCAGTGGTGGCAGTGAGTATTTGAGTAGCAGTCATTACTTAGTTATGGCAGTGGCAGGGAATTACAGGATTTAGCCATGGCATACCCTTATTTAGTCGCACAATGTTAAAGATGTCAATTTTACATATGGTTGAGGTCAAGGGTACACTTAGATGGTTCCCTGAGTATGTAGTCAGAAACTGATGCGCAGTTAAACACTTAACCACATAAGGTTAAACACTTAGATTGTCTAGTAGTGGCAGTAGGTATTTGAGTACCAGTCATTACTTAGTTATGGCAGTGATAAGGAGTTATAGGATCACGAATGACAGACCTGTTTATTCGTCCCACAATTGAAAACATATGAATACTTCAGTTTAGGTGGCCATTGGAGCACTTAGATGGTCGGTTGAAAGTGTGGTCAAAAAGTAATGCCCAGTTAAACAATTAAATATATAAGGTTAAACAGTTAGAAGTCTCAAACGTTGCAGTGGGCTTTTTAGTACTGTCTACTCATAAGCGGTGCAATTCCTAGTTAAACACTTATATACATAAGGTTAAACACTTAGTCCCACAATGAAAAACCATAATCATTGTCAAAGTTAAGACTTTATAAGTACAATGACAAAATTAGACTAACAATAATGATTACCAAAGTGAAGGGTTTACAAATAAAACGACGAAATTGCACTAACAGTCATCACTAATTTGGTTTAGGATTTACAAATCTAATGACCAAATTACATATAAAATAAAGTACTTTGAAATTACAATAAAAACGACTAAAAGATGGTGAGGCGATGTCAAATTGCATTGGTTACATTATCAAGGTTGTCCACCATAGGTGCACTTAGATGATTGTTTGGATGTGTGGTCAGAAAGTAAAGTCAAGTTAAATACTTAAGTATATAAGGTTAAACACTTAGAAGATAATCAAGGTTGTAGTAGGCTTTTCATTACCGTCCATTCCTTGGTTATGGCAATACTGGGGAATTATAGGATCAAGTAATGACAGACCTGTTAATTCATCCCAGAACTGAGAACATGTCAACATTTAAGTTGGGGAGGCCATGCGTGCACTTAGGTGGTTGTTTGGATGTGTGGTCAGAAAGACATGTCAATTAAATACTTAAGTATATAAGGTTAAACACTTAGAAGATAAAAAAGGTTGCAGTGGGCTTTTCAGTATTGTCCATTCATCGGCGGTGCAATGCCCAGTTAAAACTTAAGTACATAAGGTTAAACACTCAGTCCCACAATCGAAAACAATAATCATTGTCAAAGTTAAGAGTTTAAAAGTATAATAAAGAAATTAGACTAACAATAATGATTACCAAAGTTAAGGGTTTACAAATACAATGATGAAATTGTAGTAACAATCATCCCTACCGAAGTTCAGGATTTACAAATCCAATGACCAAATAACTCTAAAATAAAGTACTTTGAAATTACAATAAAAATGATTGGACGATGGTTCATGGATGTCAATTTGCATTGGTTACATTTTCAATGTTGTCCACCAATTCTGAATTGTTTGGATCTGGAAGGAAGAAAGCAATACACAAGTCAAATGAATGTCAAAGATTAAGGTATTCATCTTTGCTACTACATCACACAAGAATGAGTTCACATTGGTCAATATACCTACAACTGGTGTCGCCGAAGGACGAAGAGTGAAGCTCTCAGTAGTTCGTCAGTTGGAGGGTCAATGTCAGATTTGAACACTTAAAAGATATTCTTAGTTGTATATCAAACATAACATCTTGAGCGTAAGTTATGCAAATTATGACATGAATATGTTTATTTTTTTTATTTCAAAATCGTACCTTGACAATATTATTGATTGTTATATTCAGATAAAAACCCCTTCTATTGGGGTTGAAAACTTTGACCTATGACAACACAAAAAAGCTCCTCAACTTTGACCTATAAACATTGACGCATTCTGTTACATTTAACAAAACAGCCAATACCATTAACACCATTGAAAGTTCTGAATTGTTTAACCCTCTATACTTAAGTGTCTAACTGTGTGCAACTTTCTGACCACACATCACAAGCAGCACTTATGTGCCAAACTGACCTCCATACGTCAAACACTACCAGTTTTACACATATAGTCTTCAACCCACTCTACTTTTTGTGTTTAACTAACCATAACTTAGTCACCACCCATCACTTTACAAACACACTCACAAATTAACAACTCACACCACATGAAGACAGATAAAAAGTTGAGAACATACCTACGACGGTGACAATGTAACTGGTATATACGATAGAGACGTCGACGGATGATGCCTGTGACGGCAAATAAAACCAATGTCTAGTGTCATCGTCTATAAATAAGAAGATGGGTGGATTGAAAGGGAATGAAAGTGAAAATGAAATGGTGGGGGTCAAACAGAATGAAACTGAAACTGAAATGGTGGAGGGTCAAACGGAATGAAAGTGAAACTAAAATGGTTGAGTTCAAATGGAATGAAAGTGAAACTTGAATGGTGGGGGCTGCAACGCTCAAAGAACCAAATAGAAAGGAAAGCTGTGAAACCCTATTTTTTCACCCCAACGCCACGTTGGATGAAATTTGCCACATAAGGCAAGAGTGGCCACATAAGTGCCACGTGCGGTTGTCAACTGGGTGGAATTCCACCTAAAGTTGTCAACCTATAAGCACTCGGATTCGGCCAAACCCATCATCCAATCTATTAAAAACATTGATTTGATTTGGATTGAATTAGGATTTTGTATTTTGGCAATTATTTCCTGCACTCCTCATTTTTTAACTTTAACGCCCATAGTTTGGGGAAATGACCAAATTACCTACTCAATCTTTCTTCATTACACTCCACTATCACTATCATCATCATTACCACCAATCACACCATCGCCGTTGTAGAAGAAGAGGAGGAGAACATTGCAAGAAAATCTCGTTCTAGAACACAAATGTATTCTGGAAAGCTATTTTCATAACACACGTGTTCTGGAAAGCTTGTTCCGAAACATATTTTCGAGAAACACATTGCATAATGTATTATATATATTTCAAAAAGTTTATTTCAAAAATTCTGTTTCGAAAAACCTGTTTCAGAAATCTTGTTTTAGAAGTCTTATCCTATTTTGGAAAACATGCTCCGGAATGTATTTCATGAATTGTAAAAAACAACTAATCCAAAAGTCACTTTAAATAAAGGTAAAATAGTCATTTTAAAAATTATGGGTGTGGATTCAACTTAAGAGGGTCCTTATTTTTTTATATTAAATTCAATCCAATCCAACATACTCTTAAGCATATTAGATTGAGTTGAATCAGTTGGGTCAAGATTTTGAACAATTTTCTTTATTTTTTATTAAAAATTGTTTTCAGCATCAACCCAATTAGAAAATAGCACAATTTTTGCAAAAAATAATTTAAAAGATTTAAGAAAGTCAATAAGTTAAATCGTAACAAACTTTTTCAAACTAATTCAATATAACACAATTTATTCATAAAACAAATATAAGAATAAGTTAGAGTTGGGTCTGGGTCACCTATACTAACACATCACCTAACCTATATAAAAGTTAGTTAGGATGCCTTTCTTTTGCACCTCTATGATTTTTCCTGCACCTTCATAATTTTATGAAGAGACAAAAATATCCTAGGTTAGAATCTTAAAACCATCCCTACCTTCCACCCTCTCACTCATTCGTCGTCTCCCTCCTTCGTATATTCCTGCACCTATTTGTCTTCTTCGTCAACATGGTTCACTTTTTCGTGTATCTTGTTAGCATATTCCTGCACCTTTCTTCCCTTATTTGTAATCCCTAATTATTTACATTGCTTGTGATGGAGTGAAGAGTTGTATGGAAGTGGTGGTTAGCGAGATTGTGGTTTGTGCTGCTAAGGCATTTGTTATTGAATCTTCCAAGTGTGTAAGGTAAACATTGAAGCATTTGTTAGTTTGAAATTGGTTGTCGGTGGCTACACTTGGGTGGTGGTGATGGATGACAGCGATGTTAAAGGGTTGGAAATTTTTGGGTAATTTAGGCTTTAGGATTGACCTAATCTAAAATGCTTTTTTTTTAGCTTTCTGATTGATGGATGTAATTTAGAATAGTATTTGGCTTCTAGATTGAGGATGGAATGTTGAATCTGGAATATATTAAGTACCTACTGCATTGCACAATCTGAAATGTATTTTATGTTTCTTTTGGATTATGCAAACCAGTAAGTATTTAATGTATTCCAGATTCAACCCCACCCTCAATTCGAAAGTCAAATATTATTCCAGATTATATCAATTCAAAAGTCTACACGACAAAATCAATTATGAATTATACAATATGAAAGCAAAATAATCAAAAGCGTAAAATTTTTATCTCACCGTCTTCAGCCACGGAAACCATCACAAATAGTCTCCAACTATTACAATACACCACCACGACCACTGCCAACTCTCCAATGGCTATCTTCGTCAACTCACCATCACTTTCTTTTATTTTCAGTATGGGCAAATTTGTCTTTTCATAAATGTCATTTTGGAATTTACAAAAATACGGAGGTACAAATGGAAATTATAAAGAAGGTACAAGAAGAAGGTGTCGTGAATTAGTTTGAGTTGGATTGGGTTTCACCCAATTATAAATGAAACCCAACCCAATCGGATTGGATTGAATAAAGTTGGATTATTAGGTAACTCATGAATATCCCTAATATGTAATTTTTGTTATTGATACTTATCTTAATTATAATTACTTAGTTTACCTTTGGTTAAAAGAAATTGGTATCATGGATTCACCACTCACTATTAAAAAACAATATTTTGTGACAAAAACATATATTTTAGAAATATAAATTGTACTAAATATTTTTAATAAAATATGAAGTCATTATAAAATTTATCATAAAATTGATGAGACCATTTGTTGGATTAACGCACCACTTGAAATGGGACACAAAATATTATCAACGAAAGAAATGAAGTTTCACTTAAAGGAGTAAGTTCAAATGAGATCTCACTTAACTAGTTTATACCTGAATAATGAGATGTGATAGTTTGGTCATTTAGAACGAACACAGTATTTAAGCAAATGTGTAAAGTTGCATTACATATACGAGTATTTGGAGCTTGAAATGACATTTGCTTCCATGATCACTTAAACAGGCTTATATAACTAAAAAAGAAACATAAAACTAAAAATGTTTTACATGTCTTATTTACAAATTATTGAAAAAAATAAATACATTATGAAGCTAAAAGAAATTAGAAAAATACAAATTGGTCATACAAATTTTATATATATATATATATATATATATATATATATATATATATATATATATATATATATATATCATGAATTTTTTTATGTATCCACAATATCATTAGGACCATTATCAATCATTATTAATGTAAGTAAACAAGTGTCACAAATATAATATTAATCTTCATAGTCAAAATATTTTTTTACGAACAATAGATCAATATTTGAATGATAAGTCTTAAGCATAAAAGAGTTGTTAAACATTATTGTATAACCATGATTTTTACCTCCTTTAAAATAAAAAATAATTATGTTTATAAAATTTTAGTTTTGTTTTATATGTAATATCGGTTTGACTATTGTCCATTAATATCTTAATATCACTAAATCCATTCTATTAATATCTTAACTTTGAATATCATTATGGATTGGAAAACATGTTAATTCATTTACTTTGAGAATTATTTATTGGCATAATTTTATATTTTTAACTTACATCCTTAACTTGTTAACTTGGTATATCGTCCTGCGACACACAGGTATACATAATAGTTAATATTATAATAAAGATCAAGCTAAATTTATGACAAATTACTTTCATTGTTTGAAGTTTTACTTCAATAGAGTAATTCCTTTGATAAAAAAAAATTACCGAAATAAATTATTTTTCATATTTATTACTTAAAATAAAAAGACAGGTTATTCTTGAACCAAAAATAAATATTAAAACTGTATAAAGATATAGAGTAAAATAAAGACCTATTTTACGTTTTGAATGAGTCTACCATTAGAGTATAGAATTACTCGAGTACTATAAGGCCCCATAAAATATTTGAAACCAGAAAATAAAACAAAAAAACAAAAACAGGAGCAAGTACTATAAAGTAAAGATGCATCACTTGAGTTCCTAAACTAGAGAAAATTCATCCCCAAAAACATTACTTCTCCCACAACATTAAAACCCCTGACTAGAGAGATTTTTTTATGAGCAAATAAATGTATTTTCAAACAGGCATTTATGATATACTCTTTTTCAACAGTTGAAATTTATTGGAAAAAAATTAGTAGATCTTATCTTATTTAATGACCCTGTTCTAATTTAGCAATTTTCAATAAATTTTAGTCAACAAGAATTTGCTCCTAACCATCCTCGTCTTTTATACTCCACACCTTGCTGTTCCCCTCCCTCCACAGCAGACACTGGAATTCTGGTGCAGAATATTTTCACAATACAAGAAGGAACTTGAATGTAAACAAGGATAAAAGGCTCATTTACTCTTACAACCACAAGGGATATTAAAAATTACAGACAACAGAATTATCTTACAAGATAAAGAAACCACAATTCAAACAAACCAAGTACAATCAACTATGAATTTGCTGAAAGACTTGCCTCTATTCAGGAATCATTCAGCAACCTTCATACCAGATAGATAGACTTTACTCTGAATCACACTTCCTCCAATCCAAAATCCAGGCATAACCATCAAACCAACTTTGGGTTTTTCATCATTGTCATCCATTATCAGATTCTTGACCACACTTTCCATATAAACATCTGAGAACTCATTCCCTCCTTTAACCTGAAATACCTTGACATTAGGCTCAAAAGAATAAGCCAACCTGTGTAAAAGCCAGATTGACTTTGTCAGTTTAAGAAAAGCCTGGTAAAAAGGTGTCCTTGGATGGCCACCACCCATCACATAATTTCGCTGATCTAAATTTCCAAAGAATGATGCCTCCATCTTTGGATGAACTACCACTAAGTATTTGCTCCTGCAAAATTTCCCAAATATGGAATCTGGATTTTGGCCTAGCATGTCCAAGGGATCCATCTCTCTTAACGCAAGAAATTGGTGGAAGAAGCTCTCTTTAGTTACAGTAATATTGTCTGATTTAACAGAGAAGCTTTCAAGCTCAAAGCCACTGAACATTCTTTGGCATATGTAAGACTCAAATGCATATTTCTTATGAGCTCTCTTTGCATAAACAACATCAGGTTCGATTGAGTTTGCAGCAGCATCGAGGTCCCACCCAGCTGCTTTCATCATGTTGATCAAAGGTTTAGAAAAATCATGAATGGCTTTTGCAGCTGCTTCCACAGCAGAGGTGAAGAGATCTGGAGTTAGATCAACAGGGAAAAAGCCATTTTCATCTTCAGATTCTTTGGTAGACAAACCTCTAAGCTTCAGATTTTTCTCTAGTTTTGCTCGCTTCTGGCTAGCCTCCTCAATCTGCTGTTGCAATTGGTGGATCTCAGAATCTTTATTCTGGATTTCAGATTGGAATTTCTTCACCATGACCTCATAAGTTTTCAGAAGACTCTGTTGTTCTTGAATTTCTGCAGCTAAACGTGAGTCTTGGGGAGAAACAGACACTGGTTTTGGATTGTTCTCCCGGTAGAAATGCTTGAGTTCAGACAGATTTTTCAGCTCACTGATAACAAGTTTATCAGCAGTGTGGATTTTATCAGGGTCATAAGGAGTATGAGCAGCTTGTAGCAGGATATAAGCTGACTTCAAGGAAGAGATGTTTGTAAATATTTTAGATATTAGCGTTTCCATTGCTTCTGGATTCTGATTCATGGCCTCTTCCATTGGTTGAGGATGGACCTTTTGGCTGTGGCTCTCACGTAATTGGGTCTCTTTTGCTCCAGTGGGTAGCATAGCTAACTCCAAGAAAGAGATGGTTGAACAAACTTTCTGTCAACAGAAAAAAATTAACTTAAGCCCACAAGCTTTCAAAGAAATTTAATCAAACTGCTTAGTGCAGAAATAACATTTTTTTTTACTACATTAGACGAGTGTTCAATTCATATTTCAACACTGAAATAACACATGAAGGTTAAAAAATTCTGGTTGTTCTGCATCTTACAATTACAGCTTCCAGTATGTCAAATGTGTTAATTCTGGGAATATAATATACAGGAAATAAGATCCATGATTTCATCACACAAGGATCTCACTTGGTAATTGCATTCAAAGAAAGACCAGCTCACTATATCATTTGCCTGTAGCATGAAAAATTATATTTCTGAATTCGAATTACTAAACTATAAGGAAAATAACCTATTTAAATTGACTAACTGATATATATTTCTCCTTACATCCATTCACTCCAAACATACTGAGACTAACCATATGGCCAGAAATCTTGGAAGATATGACCAATGATCTACTTGTGGACTACATCCTCTTATCAGAGTTTCTTCTTATTTTTAAGAAGCTACTATCATTAGCTTATTGGAGGAACTGAAATACCTTTCTCTGGGACTTTCTATTTTGAGAAAAAAAAAATTGTTACAATTTTCTCAAAAAAGCCTTCTAGTTGAAAAAATACATTTTTCTTCAAAAAATCAAAAGATAAAACAAATGGCCCCTAGCCTTTCAGTTACTGGAACTACTCAGCATTCCACAATTGCACAGCATCAAATTGCATGTATTCTAACCAAAACCAAAAATAGAAAAAGAAAAAAAAAAAAAAAAAAAAAAAAAAAAAAAAAAAAAAAAAAAGAAGACATCCATTCAGTATTCAAATGAAACTGTGAGAACGAGTTCTCTACCTAGAAAGACTGCATTTCAGCAAGAGAATGAATCCAGCTAGCATAATACCCTTGAACCCTAGATATTGCAAAACAAATATTAATACAAGAGAGGATAGCTTCAATGCTGTAAAGAAGAATAAATCAACCCTAATCCACAAGCAAAACACAACAAAAATTCTATAGCAACCCCGTGTCACAAGAAATTCCCAGAAATTCAGCTGTCTCTATCACAATACAAACCCTAAATTATGGGAAAAAGAGTTGATTTTGGAGAATAGAACATGTGGACACAAAAGATTGAAGCTTTGCCAAACAAAAGAAAAAACAGATCTGGGATTTAATTTGGGGTTACCTTGTTGGGAATTTGAAGGAGTGAAGATGAAGTGGTGGTTCAGTAAAGTGAAAGCGTGTTGGTGACAAAAAATTAGTATAATTACAAAACCCTATGCGAAACGAAAGGGAAACGTTGATGGAGATGTCGTTTTGTTTTCACTTGTTCCATTTTCTGTCTTTGTTTTATTTTTTTATTTTTTTATTTATTTATTGTTCCCACTACTCCACCTAAAATTTTACCTTCCACTGATTTAAATGGTAAGATAGTTATTTAATATATGTTAAGTGATTTTTAATATATGTTTCTATTATTTTTATTATCGAATTTTTTAAGATTTAATTCTCACTCGTTCAGTGAAATAAATATACTTTTTTATAAGGCTTTTCTTTATCGACTGTTAGTTATTTAATTTGAATCTTTAAAATTTATGTATATTGGTATGAATTATATCTTTAAACACAATTTTTCACTTAATTATCACTCTGGTCTAAACATCACTCTCATAATCATGTCTAGGAAAAAAATCATAAACCAAAAAACATAAATTATTACAAGACAAATAATAAGAAATTAACATACTTCTTTTATTTATTTAGTATAAAATAATATAACTATAGATTATATTGTCAAATTTGTTTGAAGGACTTCATAGATAGAATTTAATTTTGTATATACTACTCGTATAAAGTTCTTTTATACTATTAATCAGTAAAAGATTACGTTAAATATAATTTTAAGACATTATGATAAAAAATTACTACAATTTATATTTCAATAATCACGAAAAAACTTTTTAAGTTGTCATATGATAGATTGTTTATTTCTTTTTCAGTTACTATACCATAATTAATAAAAAATAAGTATATACTTTTTTGGTGCTTTTCAATAGATCAATATATCATTATTATTAAGTATGAGTCTAACTTGTTTATTTATTACATGCATCTTTTTAAGGCTGAACCCAGCTTATTTAAATTTAAAAGCTCAATATCTTAAAAGTATGCTTAGTAATTTGTCTTATAAAAAAAAAATCTAATAAGGCCATCAAACTTAAAAAATGTGTCTTTTTCATTATATATTATTCTTTATTTTTAAAGACTAATATTAAAAGAAATAAATAATTTACAAAACAATAGTTATTTAAAAATATTTTACAAGCTAAAATAGAAAAAGAATAAAAAAATAATACAAAAAAGAAAAAAAAATCAATTAAAATCACCAAACATATATACTCTTATGTTAAACTATTGTATTATTAATTCCTAGATATAATCACTCTTTCTGTCACAGATAACAAATTAATCTTAAAACATTTTAATTATTTAATATAAAATATTACAACTAACTCAAATAAAACTCGAATTTGAATTTATCAAATATAATATAAAATTTAAGTTTTATAAATTAAAAAAACATAATTTAAAACGCTTGATTAAAAGTAATAAACTACTGATCATATATATAAATTTTATTTAATTATAAATTTATTAACTATAATAATTATCTTAAAATGTATACTATAATAATTTATAATTGCTTTTTCTTGCGTTATATATATTCTACATTTTTTAAATTTTAAATTTACATTATATATATATATATATATATATATATATATATATATATATATATATATATATATATATTAAACAGGGAAGTCTCTCAAGCTTGTTTTTTCTAAAATTTGAAATCTATTTTTCTTTTAATTTTAAAAAACCTAAACTTAACTTTTCTTTTTTTTTTTTTTTTATAAATAGAACATCTGATGAATCCTCGTATATCTGATTTCACTTCAATCCATTAACACCGACAGCAACCACAAAACATGGGTTAATTCTTCCTCTGTTTCAAGTAATGTTTTAGGTTCTGTACAATTGTTTTTGTTCTTCTCTGTTTCTTCTTCAACGCAATCCAACCTCCTAGATCTACTCGCTAACAGGTACCAATTTTTACATTCCTTCTTTCTTCGATTCATTTCAACGAATTCCAATGTGTCTCCATTTTTTCTCATCTTGTTTCTCCCCCATTTCACGATCTATGCTCAATGTCTCCGCTGTGTTCGATTTCGATTCAACTCACTGTTGGTTTATCCCCTGCATCAATTATCCATCTGGGTCATTTCTAATACCCTAATAGATTGGATGTTTAAAGTTGCTTACTTTCATGATTGGGTATGCTCATGAATGGATTTTTCAATTGGGTTTTGATTTAGCTCTGTTTATGTTTTTGTGCATCATGTCACTTAGTGCGCTATAGTTACATTAGTATATTTTTGGATAAACTTGTATATACAGAAGAAAACAAAATACTAAACCAAGCATACCCTATGTAAATGAACTTTGATGCTATTTAGTTGAGATTTCAATTTTATTGCACTGTGGTACAATGTATTTAGGTAATTACGAGTTTATGGGTAATTGAGCATTCAGCAACAACAGGTGTGCTTAGTTTCAATTTACCTTCTTGCTTCACGGGCTGTAGTAAGCTGTGGTTAGCCATAGATGGCACTCTCGACTTCACGAGCAATGTCAAAGGGTGTGGTGGTATCGGTGCCTGTTTTGGTTCTATCTGCATTGGTGGCTACTGTTTTCCTGTTCTTCCTTTTGTCCTCTCTTTCATCCTGCTCCTGCCCTACTACTACTTCAGACATCTCTGCTTCCAAAGCTCGGAGTGCTTCTATTGGAGTTTCCCAGTCTAGCAGTGGTAATGTTCCATTATTGGCAAGGAAGGAGTCTGGCAGCAGTATTGCTCCCTTGTCAACAAGGAAGGAGGATGTTGAGTGGGTGAAGGATCAAATCCGAATGAATGGGCTTCATATGCATGACAATGTGCTTCGCAAGGGTATTAACCCTCGCACTAGGACTCAGCAACTTGAGGATCTGAGACAGTAAGACCCTTCCAAGCTCTCAATTTTTTAATCCAAATGTGTGTATGAGCATATCTTTGTTTTGGGATTACTTTAAACGTTGTTATTAGTCATTAGAATGGTAATTTATGAGAAGCCTGCAATTTGTAGTTTGGAATGAGAGTTGTATTTTGGAAGGGGGATAGCACGTTGAGGGGGTGGAAACAATTCAGACTCTATATATTAGCCAATATTAGGAAAATAAATTAACTAGCTGACAACTAGGCTAGCCCTGAAATTATGCAGGAGTCATAAAAGGTGAGAGAAGCTGCAAGAGAATGAGTGGAAATTGGTGTTCCTGGAAAACTCAGTGCTACTGCCTTCCTTTTGGTTTCTACAATAGTTTTTGCATGATGCTATGCTTCAGACTGAAGTTTGTTTTACTTTCCGTCCATCTTTCTGAGAAAATGTGTATGAAACACTGACTTCGCGACCTTTGAAGTTGACATTTCTCTCAATTTTGAATTCGCAATTTATAATGGTTGATGGTTCCCCTTACTCTGATAATGTCGTACTTATCCATTTGATTGTGAATAACATATAACAAAGTTCAAAACTCAAGATTTTTTTTTCTTTTTGGTTTTACAGCTGTTTCTGGGAGTGTTTTTTTACACTCTTAGGACACATTTTTGAGGCATTGATTGCAATTTCTAACTTCATTTTTGTTGAACATGGATATTTGAATACCCTTTTTGGTTTTCTAATCTCAACTTTTTCTTCCAAACGCAGATTTAAGGGCATATCTCACTACGAGAAACCTGGATCAGATAATCACACTGCCTTCCCATGCCCTGGGGAACTGCTAGTGGAAGAGCACCATAGCAACTATGGCGAACCTTGGGCGGGGGGAAGAGATGTGTTTGAGTTCCTTGCACAAGCCATTCAACTCAGACCAGAGTCATCGGTGCTAGAGATAGGCTGTGGTACTCTTCGGGTTGGTTTGCATTTCATTCGATACTTAAATCCTGAACACTTCCATTGTCTTGAAAGAGACGAGCTGTCTCTGATGGCTGCATTTAGGTACGAGCTTCCTGCCCAGGGCCTTCTACACAAACGGCCTCTGATAGTCAAGGGGGAAGACATGGACTTCAGCAAGTTTGGTTCTGACAAAATTTATGATTTGATTTATGCTAGTGCTGTATTCCTTCATATGCCTGATAAACTTGTGTGGACTGGACTGGAAAGATTAGTATCTAAATTGAAACCATATGATGGAAGAATCTTTGTATCGCATAATATAAAGTTCTGCTCACGGTTGGGAGGAGAGGAATGCACAAAGAGGCTTGCAAGTTTGGGGCTCGAGTATCTTGGGAAGCACACTCATGATAGTTTGTTATTCAACCATTATGAGATATGGTTTGAATTTAGAAGGTCAAAGGCATAATGTGGGGTTGGTGTTATGTAGAAGCTTGAGAAACATCTCTAAGTGGCCTCATGACACTGAATGTGTGTTGCTCATCTGACAAATCTTCAGCAACAAAGTGATATCCTTGTTTTGAGTCTTGAGAGGTGGAATTTTTTTCTACTCGGTTCATCTCGTGCCAGAAATCTGTATACACTTTTGCCTCTTCAGAAGAGAGATGAACTTTATGAAATTTTGATTGAGGACTCTACAAAGGCAGGGAGATTTGTATTATTTTTTTGGGGTCCTTTTGTAGAAGGGCTAGCTTGAAGTTTACATTTTCACATTGTTTCTATGTAGATTCTGATATGACAGTTGTATTTAGCAGTCTTTATATCTGGCAACTGATTGTTGTTTTGACAATAATTACACTAGATGGTATCTAACACGTGTAATGTAATGATTATGTGACAGTGTTGAATACTTGTATTTTTAGCATTATGTGCTAACAAGAGTGTTTCTCAGAAGGTTCCAAAATACTCTCCCTTGATTGGAATATATCAAACAAGCATTTTTTGAGAAAACGGTGCCTCCATTTAAATGGGAATTCAAAATGATCAATTTGAGCAAATTTAGTCCTTGTTCTTGGTCCCTTTGACCAAAGCCAAGGTCGAAAAGTTCCATATGCAGCTCAAATCAATTTATGTATATCTGACATCTTCAGTATGATTTATCCTTATAAACAACCAAATTTTGTGTTCAAAACTTATTATGTGTTTGGAGAATACATAAAATCAGTTCCTCTAATTATGACATGTTTTCATGTATAATCTATATTTGTGATTGATTTAGAAGTAAGTTTCGATCAAATCCCCTCACTCGATTAGGAAAAAGCATTACTAGGGAGGGACCCAAGACTGCTCCAAATGTTTTCCCTTTTTGAGGCCTTATGTGCAATGTTGTCAAAATTGAGGTATAATACACTTATGCGATCTTAAATAAGGGAATGCAATGAGACGACACATATGACAGATTTTAGATTTTGGGTTTAGTGAGATAGTATGTGGAATTGAAGAATTGTATATGATATCAATTTGTTAGAGCGCCTAGGTTTGGAGAGTTAAAAATGATCAATTTATTTATTATTAAAGGGACTCCAGAAAAGATGGTCAACTTGTAAAAATGATATTTTTCGTCCTACAATTCTTATTTATAAATCAAGATAAATAAAACAACTTTCAATGACATATATTTTTATTATTAACGACATAATCATCATTGTTATTGGTGTTAATCATTGTAATATTGATGTTGTTGTCCCTGACACTAGTTTTATTATTGTTAATTATTACAACACTTACCAATATGAATTATAGTAAGATAAGGTGATTGTTTGTGCAATTGAAGAATTATACTTCACATCAATCTATTTGAGTAGATAAGACTAATTTGTTTATTAAGAATGCTAACTTGAAAAAGAAGATTAATTTGTAAGGATGACCTTTTTCTCTTTAGGATTCTCATTCACAAATCAAAACAAAAAACAAACCAAACAACTTTCTTTAATATACACTTTCATTATTGATGACATAATCATCATCATTGTTGTTGTTACCATCACAACATTGGTGTTGTTATACCTAACACTAGCTTTATTTCATCGGTCATTGCAACACCCATGTATGCTAGATTGGGAGAAGTATGAATTGTAGTAAAATCATGTGATTACTCACAAAATTAAAATATTGTACATCAAATCACTTTCCTTGAGTAACTAGGGTTTGAGAGTTGAAATAATCAATTTGTTTACTGAAAAAAATATGACTTGAAAAAGACGCTCAACTAGTGAGAATGAGTTTTCTCTCCTTAGGATTTCCATTTGCAAATTAGCATTAAACAACTTTTAGCCTCATACACTTTAATCATTGATGACATAATTATTATTATCATTTGACGTTGTTGTCCATGACACTAGCTTCATTGTCGTATATCATCGCAACATTCACAATCATTGCATCACCATTTTCAACTCTTGCATCAGCATCATCGACATTGCTTTCATCATTGTCACTCATTTTTTGTTTTTTTTTTGCTCAACAACAAAGAATATATAAATTGGGGGTAATAAGGTCACCCCAACCTATTTACACAAAAGCACCATGTGCACACAAAAAACAAAAACAACCAAAGTGTTAGTGCATCAATCTCACCATATAAAAAAAAAACCATCGGGCTACCACAATTACATCAATACAAACTATACATCCCCAAGCAACTCTATAGCCAAAAATAGTGCCAACAACATGAGCAAACAACATAGGCTTCGAGAATAAGAACATAACAGTAACCCCAACACACTCACTTTGAATTAGTATAGGGAATTAGAGAGCTATAGGTAATAGCTAAACTACATTGACAACATCATAAACCAACAAACTATGGTACAAAAACGTGCATATCCTATAGTTTTAACACCTTTCACGCTCTCATACTAGATCTATTCCCCGACTTTAATTATCCTTGCATCATAAAACACATAGTCCTGTAGTTTGTATATAAATGTGGTACACGAGTTTGTGCTTCCCCACTAGTTAACTTTGCTAACATATAAGTTACCAATGAGCCTCGTTGTATAGCCCCTACCATCTTGTTTCAAAAAGACATTCTAATACATTACAAAGGATCAATAGACCAATCATAATAACTAAATGTAACCTTTTTAAATTTAGCTTTGATAACAACCCAGGATTTTACTTGTGCTAATGCAAATACCTCTTAGGCGTCACAATTCCTATTTTTGAATATAATTTCATTTCTATGTTTCTAAATAGACCAAATGATGATTAACCACACTATGCCCCTCACACAAAACCCTTTTCCAGACACCCTTACCACTAAAAAACCTAGAAAATGTTCTATAGCCCTACAATAATGAACATATTGTACATCAAACTAATTATCACATAGGGTCCAAATTTGACTAGATACATTACAGCTGAAAAAGAGGTGGCACACTTTTCGCAATATTATTGCATAAAACACATTGTGGAGTCTCAATAGAAACACCAACCTTTCTCTAGTTGGCAGCTTGTCATAAAAAACTCTCTAGCCGCATAACACTGAAGTGGGAGTACTCTTGAATTTCCACAATTTTTGAAAGGTCTCACCCTGTTCCTCAGATCCCTATTGACTAACTTATTAGAAGCGTCTTTCACTGCATATTGGCAGCCATATCTCCCTTTCAACACACACTCATCATTTATTGCTTTGATAGGTTTACAACGTTGTAATATTTCTAAAAGATCCTCTACCATTAGTTTTTCACACTCGAACCATTCCTTTCTCCAACTAAGTTTCCACTCCCACATGTGATCCTTCCACTCCCCTAACTAGTCCAATGTAAGCTATCTTTGCTAGAGTTAGTATACATTCTTGGGTATGCTTCCTTAAACGATTTTCCCCCACCCAACAATCATCGCAGAATAAATTTTTGTTTCCCTTCCCTAACCTCCAATTGTAATTCTGATTAAACTAGTTCCTACCATCACCCTTTCCTTTGCATAAGCTTCTTAAGTCCTTCCACCATCTTAACTCTCTACTATTATTAATTTCAATATCTAAATATCTCCAAAAACCATACTTAGAGTCTATGATATTACTCCACATGCCTTTTTCTTCCATCCCCATCCTTCACTTCCACTTACCTAAAAGTGCTACATTGAAACTTTCAATATCCATAATACCTAGATCACCATTGTCCTTACTTTTGGAGACAATTTTCCAATTAACCCAAGTTATTTTCTTCCTATTGCGACCTCATTCCATAAAAACTAACGTTGAATTTTGTTAAATTCATTACTAATAGATATAGGTATTTTGAACAACGATAACAAATACAACAACATTGAGGAGATAACCACCTTCATCAATGTAACTCTCCCTGCCATGAAGATCATCTTCCCTTTCCACCTAGGCAGTTTCTTCCTAACCATATTTATCATCTCTTTCTAGAACATAACTCTTTTATGGCTTCCACCATAGGCATCCAAGATACCTAAACGGTTATTTCATGATATTACAATTCAGCATAATCGCATATCTTTACAGACTGGCCGAGTCCATCCCAATCCCTCCTAATGAACTTTTGTGCAAATTAACTTTAAGTTCTGAAGCTAACTCAAAACATCTCATGATAATCTTAATGGTAACAATGTTATGTACCTGGTCTTTACAAAAAAATATAATATCATCAACATACTGTAACATATTAATGACAGCCTCATTCCTATCAATTCTTACCCTCTCAAGTAACTATTTTTTCCCTCACTGTACTTGATAGCCCTTTTAGTACAATCAAAAATAGGAAATGTGCTAGTGGATCCCCTAGCCTAAGACCCTTTTCTAGTTTGAATTCAGCTGTTGTGCTGCCATTCACTAAGACTGACATGGTTGTTGCTCATTGTTTCGTCCTTTTCTCTATAGTATATTTTTGTTCTTCTTAAAATTTTCTTCTGGCCTTGTCGCCTTCCTGGAGGGTGTTACGTTTGATTTAGAATTAAAAAAATCAGGTCACATTATTAAAAGAAGACGCAGTATTGGAGTAAAAATTGGTTGTATATAGAATTATTATGTTTCAATTGATGGGAATACTATAAATGTGATATGTAAATATAAGAAAGTAAGAAAACAAAATATTTTTGTAAAACAATTTTAATTAAAAAAATATGGACGAAAGACTAAAGATTTGCACAACAGTTGTCTTAAATTTTGAGACTATACTCAACTTTTGAAATACTTTCAAGTTTTATTAAAAAATATTTTACTATAAGAATTGTTGGAAGCCATTTCTAATTAATACCAGATTATTTTAATACGTTTTTTCAAATATTCTTTACATACTAATTAAATTCTTCAATTTTATATATACTTTTAGAAAATAAAAGATATTTTATCATCTAAAAAGTTTAAAATAGATGAATGTGAAATATGTGTTTAAGTTTATTTAACAAAGAAATGCTAATAGAGAGTTTTTCAAAGTTTGAATTTCATATAGCAATTCAATCTAGATAATTTATTAAGTTGTATTCTTCATGTTTATATATATATATATATATATATA
>Ga0209700_105277_pt1 | contig 21994 bp, 11 predicted proteins | sample SiratroredBW_FD_187528 | JGI IMG/M metagenome (GOLD analysis project Ga0209700, IMG submission 187528) | Root nodule microbial communities of legume samples collected from California, USA - Siratro red BW (SPAdes) (version 2) | ecosystem: Host-associated > Plants > Roots > Nodule | place: USA... | reverse complement strand
AAAAAATGTAAACAATCATCATATATATATATATATATATATATATATATATATATATTAAAATGTTTTTAAAATTTTCATTCAATTTGGTATCTTGTCTCTTTAAAATCAATGTTAGTAGTTTTAACACAGTCATGGTTAAAAATATTAAAATTAAGATTTATTGATTTCAATATTTTTTTTACTCAAAATTAACGTAATAATATTTTTTTAATCATCACAATAAAACTATGAAAGTTAGAAAGCCCTTTGTATAGGTATTTAAATTTTTCGGCATTGATCGTACGGCTTCCATGAATTCTAAAATTGAGAGTTAGTCGAGATCCTGTATGCCAATCAAAATGCTCTAAAATTTGCAATCGGACTAAATTAAAATAATTAAACGTGTAAGAAGTTGTTTTTTTTAATGAAATAACTGTGTGAAGTAGTTTAAAAAGGGGTAATTACATATAATATATATTTAAATTTTAACTTATTTAATTTATATTTAAAGTATATATGAAATTACATTCCTAGTTGTATATTTTATTAGAGCGTAAGAATAATGGTATGAATAACTACAATTCAGTTTATGTGTGTTGTATGTATTAAGGTTGAATAAAAAATATTATTTAATTTGAAATAAATAATATATAAAAGTATTAGTTTGTTAAATTAAGGAAGGTTAAAGGGAGTCAACCCAACTCATAATTGTTGATTCATCATAATTAAGTTAAAAATAAGTTAATTTAACTTGACTGAAAAAAATAAGCTTAAAATTTTAAATGTTTTGTAATATATTTAAAGTGAAATAGCTCAATCCATTTATTTATAATAATACAATAGTGTTTATATATTTTACCAAATATTAATCACGATTTGAAAGTGATATTATAAAACTATATAGACAATAGGTTGAAAATCAAAATTTCAACCTATATAATTAGATAAGTAAAAAAAATTAAATATATAACTCATTCGAACATTATTGAGTAACCTTCTAATATTTTAAAACAACTAAGTTAATACTCTACATACTTAAAAATAATAAATAATTATATAAAAAACTATACAAATGATTGGTGATGGTGGCTTACCAGTTAATCCACTTATAACCTCGTTTGAATCCACTTAACTTATGAGTTAAGTGAATCAGATACAAATTGATTCATTTAAAAAAAAAAAAATTTATTGTTTTTCAACTCAACTTTAAATCCATAACAAATTGGGTTGATTCACAAGTTTTAATCTATTTTGATATCTTTACTCACGTTCACTTTATACTCAAATCATGTATATTTTTTTCGTTTTTTTCACTCCCTAATTATCTCGTATTCCACATAATTCATTTTGCATGTTGGTTATAAGAAAATATGAACTACAATGATTTGTTCGTTTTGATTAAGATTTATTTTCTTCACATTCTCAATATTTTATGTCTTTCTCTATAGCATGCATGTGAGAGTTTGAGAGTTGTTGGAGGGTATTTTCTTAGTTAACCTATGCTTAGAATGATTTATAATTATGATTATAATTTTCAAGTTGATGAAAAAATTATTTAAACTTTAAATTTTAGATATTTTTTTAAGTTTGAATTTCTTATAATAATTTAAGACATGGAAAGTCGATGATGCTTTAAATTTCAAATTGTGTAAAAAAAGTGATAAATTGGATGATGATTAGAATTCGGTCTCAGTCTTCGGATGATTAAGTTGTAATTTTGCATGATTATGAAATATCGTGTATGGTAAAAAATATTGATAGTAAATGTAGGTACAAAAATTAACTTTGCTGATTAAGTATCTTTTAAATTGAGTTTGCATTTAAGAGTTATCAGAACTTTTGTGAAACGTTAAGAAAATTTATAATCGTAAATGGAATAAAAAATATTAATATATAAAAGAAAAAAAATTAAAGTACATGTTGTTTTGAGATTCAGTTGAAAGTGATATCACCGTATTTTATAAGACTTTATTTGATAAAACTAGTTGTTAAATGTTTGAATGTGGTATAATCATAATATGAGAAATGTCAAAATAGAAAGATTGCTTCGGTAATTCATGGTTAGTAAAAGGATACACAAACAAATTCAAACAAAGTTTTTTTTTCTTCAAACGAAAGAAATGGCGAAGGCTCCAACAACATTAACAGCAACGAGGGGGCTCTCCTAGAAAGGAAGTGTGACACATAACACAATCCATGATTTCCAATTCTACGTTCCCAACACGCTATGCCCTTTACACGCTACGCTGTAAGTTTTCATCTTTCTTCCATTTTATTTCTTATCATTTCTTTGGGGGTGCCATTGTGTGAATTTTAACTTCAACGTAGATTTAAGGACCCGTCTGTAGAATTTTGTTTGATACAAAATGGGCTGAGTCATTGATTTGATCATTGTCACCATGCCAATCAAATTGTCTATGTAACGGGTTCAATGAGAAGGGTCAGATTTCGTTGTAGATCTAATGTTTTATCAACTTCGTGTTATGGGTTTAAAGTTGGATTGCGGTTCCATCTGGATTGATCTCCATCCTCAACTGGTTCACTTTTGTCTTGAATTATCCTTTTTTATTTGAATGTGTATCTTTTGCGCCACTAATATGATGTTTCTTTGAACTGTGCTTTTTCAGAGAGAAAAACGCCTTTGAAGTCAGCTCAGGAATGAAATATTCGATTTTGACTGAAGGAACCAAATGTGCATTAATCAATATCTAATCTACCTGATTCATTGAGTGAGTGTGCCTCAGCAACTTATTTTGTTATTTATTCGTGAGTATGAAAAACATAGTAACCAAATTGCTGGATTTTTTGTTTGGTGATGGAGAAGGTTACTATTGGTTATAATTTTTCAATTGAGATATAATGTATTCGGCTACTGATCTGTTGCTGCAGGCCAAACATTTTGTGCTGCTGAAAGGCTTGGAAACGTTGTTTAGTTTGTTTTGAATTCAGTGAGTCATTTTCTTTGGGATAAGTTCTTTATTGTATTTGTATGACTCTGAGAATATTTTGTACGTCCCCATTACTCTGAAGTAAGGCCTCTTCCTATATTTGTTTGAATGCGGGTTTGTTGCTTGTCTGGTCTTCTAATATACTCACCGTTCATGCTCTTCCTTTCTTCCTTTTCAAATCTCCCTATAGAGCTTTACCGGGTACTTGCGTTGTGTTCATATGTATGTAATTTGCATCTGTTTTGAATCTGTATTATTTGTGTTACAGAATATTGATGCTTGATTGGAGTCATGAACACGTGGGAGTCCTTCTCGCTGTATTGATTGTCTCTTTCTACATTGTCTAAGGCTTTTGTTCATCTCATTCTCAGCATTATTTTATAAATGTGGACCTGATCCTTTTGTCAAAATAGGACACCTAGAGATGCAAATGCAAACTGGTGTTAATGTGATAGAGGATCAATATGAGCAATGTGAGGCGGGATATCCAAACAAAACTGCTATAGCATGCATGATAAATGCAGAAATTAGTGCTGTGTTGGCAGTTATGCGAAGAAATGTTAGATGGGGAGTTCATTACATGTCAGATGATGATGACCAATCAGAGCACTTCCTTGTTCAGTCATTAAAAACGCTGAGGAGGCAAATTTTCTCATGGCAGAATCAATGGCATGCCATCAATCCTGCGTTGTATCTCCAGCCTTTTTTGGATGTGATACGATCAGATGAAACTAGTGCGCCTATAACTGGTGTTGCTTTGTCATCTGTTTACAAAATATTAACTCTAGATGTAATTGATCAGCACACTGTCAATGTAGGGGATACCATGCACTTGGTGGTTGATTCCGTCACTAGTTGCAGATTTGAAGTGACTGATCCTGGGTCAGAAGAAGTGGTATTAATGAAGATTTTGCAAGTTCTTCTAGCTTGTGTGAAAGGTAAAGCATCTGTAATGCTGAGTAACCAACACATTTGCACCATAGTGAATACTTGTTTCCGAATAGTTCATCAAGCAGGAACCAAAGGTGAGCTGTTGCAACGAATAGCACGGTACACAATGCATGAACTGGTTAGATGTATATTTTCTCACCTTCAGAATATTGACAACACAAAGTGTGGATTCATAAATGGGAGCGCTACCTTAAAGCAAGTGGTATAAGATTTGTGTTTCCTTTGACCTTTTTGGTTGCATTTCACACTTCTTGATGTGATTATTTTGCCAGTTATAAAAAACAAAAATTGAAAGGAAAATTTTACTCTGGGCAGGGTAAAATTCTTATTTGCACATAAAAATTGTTTTGCGATTTTAAGTTTTTCTCAGTTAACAAATATGAAATTGTTAAAAAGGAAAATATCCTTAACTTCTTCTTATGTTACTGTATATTATTTATGTGAAAATTTCAATTTCCATTAAAGGGGACTAAAGAAGGCCAAGTACATGACTAAGAAATCTTCTAGGTAGATTATCTGAAACTTATCGGGAAAGAGGTAAAAATGCTTGTGATAACATATGTTAATAAAATAAAATATCGAGGAAGAAGCACAGTATCTTTGTTTGATGCATATATTTTATTACTAGTTACGGCTAGATAATTGTCTTGTATATTGTTAAACTTTCAAATGACAATACTGTATAGTCAAATCTATGTATTCTCCTTTCACTTGTGCTACTGCCATAAACAAGCTGATTTTTAGAGTTAGGACATGCATAAACTTGAAATTAAGTAATAATATATATATAGTGTTTTTGCAGAACAATGGACTAAATAATGATTTGGCAAGCAGCGAATTGGAAAATGAGAGGCTTAATTCTGCACATGATGCCCAACCATTATCTACTATCACTGCTTCCGGCACTGCAACTGTTGTGGATGAAAACACAGCCATTGCTAGCAGTGGCAATGAGACTGATCCACACGAATTACAGCTCATGACTGATGGGGTTCCTTGTATGGTGGAAATATTTCACTTCTTGTGTTCTTTGCTTAATGTCACTGAGCATATGGGAGTGAATCCTAGATCAAACACAATGACGTTTGATGAAGATGTGCCTCTTTTTGCGTTAACTTTGATTAATTCGGCCATAGAGTTGGGAGGGCCATCCTTCCGCCTTCACCCAAGACTGCTGAGTTTAATTCAGGATCAATTATTCTGCAATCTTATGCAATTTGGTTTATCAAGGAGCCCTCTTGTACTTTCAATGGTGTGTAGCATTGTTCTCAATTTGTATCAACATCTTCGTCAAGAACTCAAATTACAGCTAGAAACATTTTTTTCTTTAGTAGTTTTGAGGCTTGCACAAAGCAAATATGGTGCCACATATCAGCAACAGGAGGTTGTGATGGAAGCACTTGTTGATTTTTGCAGGCAAAAAACATTCATGGTGGAGATGTATGCCAACTTTGACTGTGACATAAGTTGCAGCGATGTCTTTGAAGATATTGCTAATTTGTTGTCCAAAAGTGCATTTCCTGTGAACAGTCCATTGTCTTCCATACACATTCTTGCCTTAGATGGTCTTATTGCTGTAATGCAGGGAATTGCCGAAAGAATTGGTAGTGGATGTTTAAGTTCAGAACAATCTCCTGTAAATTTTGAGGAGTATACACCATTCTGGATGGAAAAGTGTGACAGTTTTGGTGACCCAAATGATTGGGTTCCTTTTGTCCGCCGTAGAAAGTACATAAAGAAAAAATTAATGATTGGAGCTGATCACTTCAATCGGGATATTAAGAAAGGTCTTGAGTTTCTCCAAGGAGCACATCTTTTGCCAAACAGACCTGATCCCCAAAGTGTTGCCTGTTTTTTAAGATACACAGCTGGGTTGGATAAGAATCTCATTGGTGATTTCCTTGGAAATCATGATGAGTTCTATGTTCAGGTTCTTCATGAATTTGCTAAGACATTTCATTTCCATGATATGACCTTAGACACAGCCCTGCGTGTATTTTTGGAGACTTTTAGGCTTCCTGGAGAATCACAGAAGATACATAGGGTGCTTGAAGCTTTCTCTGAGAGATATTATGAACAATCACCAGATATCCTAGCTAACAAGGATGCTGCTCTCGTGTTGTCATACTCAATTATATTGCTTAATACAGATCATCATAATGTGCAGGTCAAAAGGAAGATGACAGAAGAGGATTTTATCCGAAATAATAGGCGTATAAATGGTGGCAATGATCTGCCTCGAGAATTTCTGTCAGAGATTTACCATTCAATTTGTAAGAATGAAATTCGTACCACTCTTGAACCAGGCTTTGGATTTCCTGAAATGACCCCAAGTCGGTGGATTTCTCTGATGCACAAGGCAAATAAAACTGCTCCATACATTGTATCGGATTCCAGAGCATACTTAGATTATGATATGTTTGTGTTGTTGTCAGGCCCAACAATTGCTGCCATTTCTGTGGTTTTTGATAATGCTGAAAATAAAGAGGTATATCAAAGATGTATGGATGGATTCTTAGTTGCTGCTAAGATATCAGCCTACTATCATCTTGAAAATGTAATTGATGATCTGGTTGTGTGCCTCTGCAAGTTCGTTACCATTTTGGATCCATTATCAGTTGACGATTCTGTCCTGGCCTTTGGAGATGACACAAAAGTAAGAATTGCAACTGAGACAGTTTTCACTCTTGCAAATAGGTATGGTGATTACATCCGCACAGGGTGGAGGAATATTCTTGATTGCATTTTAATATTTTACAAGTTGGGCCTCCTTCCTACTCGCTTGGACAGTGATGCAGCTGACGAAGTAACTACAGAAATTGGACATGGAAAATCTAATTCAAAGTCTTTATCATCATCTAATCTTCAATATATTGCTCCAAAGAGATCCGCAGGATTAATTAGCAGGTTTAGTCAACTCTTATCACTTGGCTCTGAAGGGATACGATCAATACCGACAGAAGAACAGCTGGTTGCTCATCAGCAAGCTACACAAGCAATTCAAAAGTGTCACATTGATAGCATATTTACTGAGAGTAAATTTCTGCAAGCAGAATCTCTATTGAATCTTGAAAGAGCACTTATCAATGCTGGAGCTCAATATCTGAAAGGAAACAGAATGTCTGAGGATGAAGAGTCTTCAGTTTTCTGCCTGGAGTTATTGGTGGCAATCACTCTGAATAACAGGGATAGAGTTGTACTTCTTTGGAAGGATGTTTATGAACACATATCCAATATTATTCAGTCAACTGTTATGCCTTGTGCTCTGGTAGAAAAGGCTATTTTTGGACTTCTTAGAATTTGCCACCGCTTACTTCCCTACAAAGAGAACATTACTGATGAACTTTTGAGGTCCCTGCAACTTGTCTTGAAGCTTGACGCACTAGTTGCAGATGCATACTATGAGCAGATTACTCAGGAAGTCGGTTGCCTTGTGAAGGCAAATGCTTCTCATATTAGATCTCAGTCTGGATGGTGGACTATTACAGCTCTGCTCTCAATTACTTCTAGACACCTGGAATCATCTGAGGCTGGATTTGATGCACTGTTGTTCATTATGTCTGATGGAGCTCACTTGCTCCCTGCTAATTATATCCTATGTGTAGATGCTGCGAGACAGTTTGCCGAGTCTCGTGTGGGACAGGTAGATCGATCTATAATTGCATTAGATCTTATGGCAAGTTCTGTCAATTCCTTAGAAAAATGGTCAAATAATGCTAAGAAAGCTGCCAAAGAAGAGGAAGTGGAAAAGATGTTACAGAATATTGGGGAAATGTGGTTTAGGCTAGTGCAGGGACTGAGGAAAGTATGCTTGGACCAGAGAGAGGAGGCTAGAAACCATGCATTGTTATCGTTACAGAAGTGCTTAAAAGGAGCTATTGGGATTCACCTCCCACGTGATTTGTGGTTGACATGTTTTGATCAAGTGATCTTCATTGTGCTCGAAGACCTGCTTGAAATTGCGGAGTCGCATTCTCAAAAGGAGTACCCAAACATAGAAGGAACACTTGTTATTGCCTTGATGCTTATGTCTGAAGTTTTCCTTCATTTACTCCAAGAACTATCACAATTGGCGGCCTTCTGCAAACTATGGGAGGGTATGCTAAGTTGTATGGAAAAATGTGTGAATATGAAAATTAAAGGAAGAAAAAGTGAGAAGCTTCAAGAGCTTGTGCCTGAGCTTCTGAAGAACATTTTGCTTGTTATGAAATCTGGGGGCATACTAGTGCAGATTAATAATGGTTCGGGAGAAAATAGTTTGTGGGAGCTGACATGGCTACACATGAAGAATATTGCTCCCTCATTATACTCTGAGGTGTTTCCTGAGCAAGATCCGGAGCAGCTACAACAGAAACAGGTTAAAGTAGTTGAAAGTTTGGGACCTGATGCAAACATTTCTGATCCTTCAAATGAAAAAGAGGGCCAAGATGGAGTTAATTCTACCTGACAGTGCCTAAGCAACCTGAATTGGCTTTTCTGTATCCCTATGAACACCCTCACAATCTTAGTGATAAATTTTCATTTTTGTATCTTGAGGTTGTCAGGGTGTGTTAGCTGATTATGCGGTACATGACATTATTAATGTGGTTGGAGCAGTTTGGTCAGGCTAAGCGTGAAGTGAAGTTGCCTGTTATTGGTATTCTCTGTTTCTCATTATTGCCTCAGGGACTCTTGTTAAGGTATACGGATGAGACTTTTGGTTGGAGATATGTTATACTACACAGATACACTGAAACTATAAAGCATCAGTATTGTCTTTCTAGGTTGTACAGAACTCAAAATTATCTCTTTTTGTATTGGCTGGGACATGTATTTACTCTGTATGTTAGTGATGTAAACAACAAAATTTTTTAGATGATCATAAATATATACACACATGTTAAGATTACCAAGTATACTTAGGAGCAAGTGTTGTTGTAGACTTTGGTTCTGTTTATAAAGAGGGTAAAAACGATTTTGGTTTAAGCAAAATTAATTTGCTGTTGTTCAATGTATTCCCTTTTTCGTGGTTGTATTTTTTTAATAAATTTTCTTCACATTAATTTTATCCTTTAAATATTTGCAATATAAAAAAGGAGTGTTAAAATTACAATAGAGATGTTTTCTGTGTTTTGGGATGATTAGAAAACTTTTTAATTTCACAGAAGTTTGTCATACAAAATTACTGTCATGTGAGTAATAAGATGACTAAATTCGTAATTTAACATAAATACGAAATAAAATTTTCATATTATGATAATCGCAAAATATGAATGAAAGGCTTGAGGAAAATATCATAGTTCCTCGTAATTTAGCAGCGAAACTTATGCTCTTGCATACGACGTGGAGAGAAGTGAAAATAACATATAATCACCATTTTTTAAGAAACATTTTTTTTTCTTTTCTATTTTTTTATTTCTAAAATTCTGATTTCATTTTTCAGGAGATTGATGATCAAAGGTATTTTTGGACTTTTGACCATAAATAGAATGACTTAAAGTTCATTTATAACCCTTTTTCTCTTGAGTCAGTTTAAGTTTTAAGTTTTTTAATCTTGTAATTCTAAGATTAATTTATGTTAGTTTAGGGTTTTAAAAATATATTTAAATTTTTGATTAAAACTTTATGATATAATTAATTAGGTTATTTCTGTAATTTGAAAGAGTTAAAAGTTTTTTTCAGTACTGCAGTATTTAATCAAGTATGGAAGTTTAGACTTGAGTGTCAATAGCAGTACTCAGATTATAAGATATAATTGTGAAAATAACTTGGTTACTTTAATGAAATTTTATATTAAAATTGAATAACTGAGTAAAATAGGTGTTATTTTCAATTTATAATTATTATAAACTTAATTAATATTTAGAATATCTGGATATGTTGCAGTATATTAACTGAATATGTTTAAATTGAACAAGGTGAATTGATGAAATTATAGTAATTATTGATTTATGTATGAGTTTACCTTTATATCTGATTTGTTAATGTGAACATGTAATTGATTAAATAATTTAAATGATATGTTTAGTTATATGAGTAGTTATAAAATAAGTAAATCCTTTCTGAATTACATGTTAATCTTAAAAAATAAGTAAAACATGATTTGAGAAAACCTTTCTGAATTACTTAAATTTTATAAATTTTATAGACTCGTCAATATATTGTATACTTATTAGGTTGAATTTAAATATTAGAAAATGGGAGAATTTGATTCTTAATTTAATCATGAGGCGAATAATATTCTTGTTGAATGAAATTTAAAGAATTAAAAACTTAAAATCATTATTTTGGTTTGGATAATTATATAAAATTTTTACTTTTCATAATGTTAATTATTCACTTTCCATACATTAAGATAATAGAATACTGATAAATATTTCTTGAAAAGATAAACATGACAATTTTCGGCGTACATTTCCACTGTCAAAATTTTGTGGAAGATAATTACTATGATTTTTCACAAATCAACATTAAATTAGATTGATTTGTTTACAGTATATGATAAATAACATTTACCAGTTTCAAGTAAAACTAACAAAAATTAATCATGACAAAGTCAATAGATATTAATATGATCATAAAAGAATATTCAATATTTACTTATTATTACAGCACGATAATAATAAATAAATAAAATTTCCTTAGTTTTCGAGAGTCATTTCCTTTCTTTTCTTTTTCAAATTAGTTAACAGAAGCAGTAAAGAATAGAAGATCGAACATTCCGATGAGGATCAGTAGCAGTACGGAGTTCCGTCAACTTTTCCGTTGAATCGCCGAATAAATCAACGCCTCGCAACTTTCCGATTCGCAGAGAGTAACGAGTGAGTGTGATTTTTTTTTTTTGCTTTCGCAGCATGTTGCAATTTCGCCATTACTTCAATTGTGTGGAATTTCATCTCAAATTTCTTGAACGAAAATGCTGGATCGCATCAGATCTTCTTCTTCTGCACGTGCATTTTGAGTAGTTGAACTCTTGCGTATGTGCATACTTGGGAATTGGGATTTGTGTGTATACTAATATTTTGAGTAGTTGAACATAGGGTAGGGTTACCTTGTGCGTTCGACATTTACATGCCGTGGTACTGAATTGAATCTGAAGCGTTCTCAGTTTGTGTTTCTTGTGTTTGTATTTCCTGCTTCATTTAAGTTAGGGCATTACTTTGTGCCGCCTATGAGAAAAATGTTGTATGGTGCTACAAAAATATCTTACTAGTTCTCCTAATACTCTATGGAGAAAGTAGAAAGCGTGGAGAAGCATTCAATTATTTGTTTAGGAAGTGGGAAGATTGGAAGGACAAAATAATTTGGTAAAAAAATCGGACCTTTTAGTCTTTATTAGAACAATTCTTGATTATTTGGTTTGTGGAAATCTGGACTTATTATTTTTGTCGTGTCATTGTATTTCGGAAGACTTAGGCCTTGCTTGGATAAAATTCTCCATTAACATTTATAGAAGAAAATGAGAAAAATTAAAAGGTTTTTTCTTGTAAGCTAAAATTAACTTATGCATAATTCAAATCAACTTCTATAGAAGTTAATATAAGATTGTTTTACAATACCGGCTTGTGCATAAACTAAGTTTAGCCTTTGGAAGAAACTTCTTCATTTTAATTTCTTGTTTTCTTCTCTCATTAGTGTTTATGATAAGGTTTATTTAAACAGGCCCTTATTCAGTAATTACTTGACAACTCGTCTAGGTTACCATACTAGTCAGAGTGCTATAACACAACTCCTTTTAGTCATTTCGGTTGTGGAAGCCCTTATTGGTTATATTTATTGGGTTTTTTGTACTTAATAGAAAACTCTCATTGAAAATCTATCAGATCCTTGCCGTGCCCTTCAAGGAGTATTGAAAAAATGGGACGTCTGAAGCTGCAAGCTGGTATCAATGCAATAGAGGAGGAGGAACCTGAGGAATGTGATGCTGCCTACCCCAACAAAACAACTTTGGCATGCATGATAAATTCAGAAATTGGTGCTGTTTTGGCGGTGATGAGGAGAAATGTCAGATGGGGAGGCCGTTATATGTCAGGTGATGATCAGCTAGAACACTCTCTCATTCAGTCTTTCAAGACAGTGAGAAGACAAATCTTTTCATGGCACCACCATCAGTGGCAATCTATCAACCCTGCCTTGTATCTACAGCCATTTTTAGATGTAATTAGGTCTGATGAAACTGGTGCCCCAATTACTGGTGTTGCTTTGTCATCTGTTTACAAGATCTTGACTCTTGATGTGATCGATCAAAATACTGTCAATGTTGAGGATGCCATGCACTTGGTGGTTGATGCTGTCACTAGCTGCAGATTTGAGGTCATTGATCCTTCTTCAGAAGAGGTTGTTTTAATGAAGATACTACAAGTTCTCCTAGCTTGTATGAAAAGTAAAGCATCTATAATGCTGAGTAACCAACATGTATGCACCATAGTGAATACTTGTTTCCGGATTGTTCATCAAGCAGGAAGTAAAGGTGAGTTGTTGCAGCAGATAGCACGATACACAATGCATGAACTTGTAAGGTGTATTTTCTCTCACCTTCAAGATGTTGGCAATACTGATCATGCACTGGTTAATGGGAGCACTAACTTGAAACAGGAGGTATAATCCTGCTACCTACTCTCAAAGGCTATATTTTTTTTCCCATGATTATTGTTTTAGCTTTTGGGGAAAAAAATTCATACAAAGTGGAATTGGGGCGGGGGAGAGGGTGATGCTTTTCTTAGTATTTATTTCCTACAGTTAACAGTTTGGTGAACAAGAATTTAATATTTATACCATCTATATGAATTTTTGTATTTGGCCATTATTCTTGCAGACTGGAGGTCTAGACAGTGACTATGCATTTGGAAGTAGACAATTGGAGAATGGCAGCATGAGTTCTGAATATGATAATCAGTCATTATCTACAAACTCTGCTCCCAATGTTTCAAGTGTTGTGAAAGCAACTGTGATGGATGAAAACACAGCCATAACTATTAGTGGCAAGGATGGTGTACCATATGACATGCATCTCATGACTGAACCATATGGTGTTCCTTGCATGGTGGAAATATTTCACTTTTTGTGTTCTTTGCTGAATGTTGTTGAGCATACGGGAATGGGTCCTAGATCAAACACACTAGCATTTGATGAAGATGTGCCTCTCTTTGCCTTAACTCTTATTAATTCAGCAATAGAACTTGGAGGACCTTCTATTTGTCGTCACCCAAGGTTGCTGAGCTTAATTCAGGATGAATTGTTTCATAATCTGATGCAATTTGGTTTGTCAATGAGTCCCCTTATACTGTCGATGGTTTGTAGCATTGTTCTCAATCTGTTTCATCATCTTCGTACAGAGCTCAAATTACAGCTAGAAGCATTTTTTTCTTGTGTCATTTTAAGACTTGCGCAAAGCAGATATGGAGCTTCATACCAGCAGCAAGAGGTAGCCATGGAGGCCCTTGTTGACTTTTGCAGGCAAAAGACATTTATGGTAGATATGTATGCTAACTTTGACTGTGACATAACTTGCAGTAATGTCTTTGAAGACCTTGCTAATTTGTTGTCTAAAAGTGCATTTCCTGTGAATTGTCCATTGTCTGCCATGCATATTCTTGCTTTGGATGGTCTTATTGCTGTTATACAGGGAATGGCCGAAAGGATAGCCAATGGATCTGTAAGCTCCGAATATTCTCCAGTGAATCTTGAAGAGTATACTCCATTCTGGATGGTTAAATGTGAGAATTATAACGATCCAAATCATTGGGTTCCGTTTGTCCGTCGAAGAAAGTACATAAAGAGAAGATTGATGATTGGTGCTGACCACTTTAATCGTGATCCTAAGAAAGGTCTGGAGTTTCTCCAAGGAACACATCTTTTGCCTGACAAACTTGATCCCCAAAGTGTTGCCTGCTTTTTCAGATACACTGCTGGGTTGGATAAGAATCTTGTTGGTGATTTCCTAGGAAATCATGATGAATTCTGTGTTCAGGTTCTTCATGAATTTGCTGGAACATTTGATTTCCAAGATATGAACTTAGACACTGCTCTGCGTCTATTCTTGGAGACTTTCAGATTGCCTGGAGAATCACAAAAGATACATAGGGTGCTTGAAGCTTTCTCCGAGAGATATTATGAACAATCACCACATATCCTAGCTAACAAGGATGCTGCTCTTGTGTTATCATACTCCATGATAATGCTTAATACAGATCAACACAATGTGCAAGTTAAAAAGAAGATGACAGAAGAGGATTTCATTCGGAATAATAGGCTTATAAATGGTGGCAACGATCTGCCTCGAGAAATGCTGTCAGAGATTTACCATTCAATTTGTAAGAATGAAATTCGCACAACCCCTGAACAAGGTGTTGGTTTTCCTGAAATGACACCAAGTCGATGGATTGATCTAATGCACAAGTCCAAAAAAACTGCTCCATTTATTGTATCTGATTCTAAGGCCTACCTTGATCATGATATGTTTGCCATAATGTCAGGCCCAACAATTGCTGCCATCTCTGTGGTATTTGATCATGCTGAACAGGAAGAGGTATACCAAACATGTATGGATGGATTTTTGGCTATTGCTAAGATTTCAGCTTGCCATCATCTTGAAGATGTTCTTGATGATTTGGTAGTGTCTCTTTGTAAGTTCACTACACTTTTAAACCCGTCATCAGTCGAGGAACCAGTCCTGGCCTTTGGAGATGACATGAAAGCTAGAATGGCAACTGTGACAGTTTTCACTATAGCAAACAGGTATGGTGATTACATCCGCACAGGTTGGAGAAATATTCTTGATTGCATCTTAAGACTGCACAAGCTTGGTCTTCTTCCTGCCCGTGTTGCCAGTGATGCAGCTGATGAGTCAGAGCTTTCTGCTGAAACCGTTCATGGAAAACCTATCATGAATTCTTTATCCTCGGCTCATATGCAATCTATTGGGACTCCAAGGAGATCCTCAGGATTGATGGGTAGGTTTAGTCAGCTCTTATCTCTTGATACTGAGGAACCAAGATCACAACCTACTGAACAACAACTTGCTGCTCATCAGCGCACCTTACAAACCATACAGAAATGTCATATTGACAGCATATTCACTGAGAGTAAGTTTCTCCAAGCTGAATCTTTATTGCAGTTAGCAAGAGCACTCGTGTGGGCTGCAGGGAGACCTCAAAAAGGGAACAGCACACCTGAGGATGAAGATACAGCAGTTTTCTGCCTGGAGTTGCTGATTGCAATTACTTTGAATAACAGGGATAGAATTGGGATTCTTTGGCATGGTGTGTATGAACACATATCCAATATTGTTCAGTCAACTGTAATGCCCTGTGCCCTGGTTGAGAAGGCTGTTTTTGGACTATTGCGGATTTGCCAGCGGTTGCTTCCCTACAAGGAGAACATTGCTGATGAACTTCTGAGGTCATTGCAACTTGTCTTGAAGCTTGATGCCCGGGTTGCAGATGCATACTGTGAGCAGATTACTCAAGAAGTCAGTCGCCTTGTGAAGGCAAATGCTTCTCATATAAGATCTCAGTTAGGGTGGCGTACAATTACGTCACTTCTTTCCATCACAGCTAGACACATAGAAGCATCTGAAGCTGGGTTTGATGCACTATTGTTCATAATGTCTGAGGGTGCCCACTTGCTTCCAGCTAATTATGTTCACTGTGTAGATACTGCCAGGCAGTTTGCTGAGTCTCGTGTTGGACAAGCAGAACGTTCTGTACGGGCACTAGATCTCATGGCAGGGTCTGTCAATTGCTTGGCCCGGTGGACCAGTGAGGCTAAGGAAGGAATGGAGGAGGAACAAGTGTCTAAGTTATCTCAGGATATTGGAGAGATGTGGTTGAGACTAGTACAAGGTCTAAGGAAGGTGTGTTTAGACCAGAGAGAAGAGGTTAGAAATCATGCTTTATTATCTCTGCAGAAGTGCTTGACTGGGGCTGATGGCATTTATCTACCATATAGCATGTGGTTACAATGTTTTGATCTTGTGATCTTCACCGTTCTAGATGACCTGCTTGAGATTGCACAGGGACACTCTCAAAAGGACTACCGCAACATGGAAGGCACCCTTATCCTAGCAATGAAACTCTTGTTCAAAGTTTTTCTTCAATTACTCCCAGAATTATCACAATTAACAACCTTCTGTAAGCTATGGTTGGGTGTACTGAGCAGAATGGAAAAATATATGAAGGTGAAGGTTAGGGGGAAAAGAAGTGAGAAGCTTCAAGAGACAGTGCCTGAGCTGCTTAAAAACTCCTTGCTTGTTATGAAGATGAGGGGTATACTAGCGCAGAGGAGTGCCTTGGGAGGTGATAGTCTATGGGAACTAACATGGCTACACGTGAATAACATTTCCCCGTCATTGCAACTTGAGGTATTCCCTGAGCAGGATTCTGAGCATTTGCAGCACAAACAGGGTGAACCAATAGGAGGTTTGGTGCCTGATGATAAGGGTTCTGTTCCTTCGAGTGAGACAGCAAGCCGTGAAGATGCTGGCATTGTTGGTTAATTAGAGTTTCCATGTTGCTGCTACCTGAATCGGTTTTGCTGTTTATAATTATACACATGTTCCTGACCTCAAAACACTGATTGTGCAGAATTTGTGGATCACATACGCATGCTAATTTTGTTTTGCCACTGATAGATGCAGAAGTATTACATGAGGGGAAGTATAGTTCTCAGGCAAGGCCGTGAAAGTTGATCTAGTGAAATCTCTGTTACCTGTCAGTTGCCACTTGCCCTTTCTCGTTCCCCATAGAAGCTTCTTGTTCGAGTAATTTAGATGAAATATATTGTAGCTTGAGATAGATTTCTACCTTTCAGCAGGGTACTGTATGGCTTCCCTTTCCCATGGAGCAGTGGCAGGGATAGTAAGCCTAAATTTCCTATAAAGTTTTACACGAAACCTCCATTTGCTCTTACTGCACATGCATATAATGGGTATGACAACAGATAGTTCTGATTTTACAGGTTGATTGTCTGTGTGGTAAACCTTGAATCGTTTATGCGTGGCATTAGATATATTAATGTTTTGTGCCTTTGTATTTAGTATTTACATCCTGATATTCACCTTTTTTTCCTGAGCCAAATATTGGTCCTTGACTTTAGGCATGCACACAGTCTAGTATCTTTCCTTCGTAGTTCCCCATGCCATTGGATGTTAAACAATGGACCAAAGACAATGTTATTCCTAACAGAATTACAGATATATATTATATATGCTTGAGTGATTTCAGAAGTTAATTGATAGTTTGGAATGGTAGCGAATGCAAGGCCTAAGTTTTGTATCCTTCAACTTACGGAATGCTTACCAATTGACCACTCCATTTTCATTCTTACATTTTTACTCAGTTCAAATGTTACATCTGCCGTGTGAAAAAAACGAATTTCAGACTCATAGCATCCACTGTTAACACTCGGTTGAGATTCCCATGTCGGGAAGTTATTCATGGTGCTGCTTACGAGTCCTTCCTCTTAAAACACTAAACATCTCCAACATACATTATTACAGCCTAGAGCAAGTGTGAAGATTCTAGGCAAATCAAATATTGGAAGTTCTGGCTGTGAAAGAAGAGTTCGAGTTTAATTCATTTATTTAAATGAGTGAAATTTACCAATTAAGGTTGATTTATTTACAGCGTGGTGCTTATACTTAATTCATTTAACTTGGTTATGACTTAATTAATCATTGGATTACTTTCCTTAATATAATCAGTTTAATATTTAAAAAACTTATTATAGTAAAAAATGAAATAAAAGTTAAGGTAGCAGCTATAAATATTTTTGATACAAAGATGATGATTTTTTCAAAGGTTAATGTAAATCTTTAAAAATAGTTAGTAAGTTGGATAAGTGGTGGATATAAGATAGTAATAAAATTAGAATATTCAAGCAAATCAATAAATAAGTTACCACTCTTTGGTCATACATGATGCTCTGATTACTCAAACTATTAATGATAGATAAGCTTGCAAAACATAACTTCAACTTAAATATTTCGACCTTATTTAAAGGTTAGACTTTTTCTTGGTTCAATAAATAAACTAAATCCCACATTTAATAAACCAAACTCAAATAATTCACTAATGACAAGAAAACATCCAAGTGCAAAACATCGAACCTCCTACAATAGTACATAGAAGTTGTTTTACTAAAAAATCAGTTTTTTTTTTTCTCAATTTTGATCATAAGGATCCATCCATGATGTAGAGACACACCGTACAAAAAATATGGTAATTTCTAGCTGTCAATTTTACAGTTTTCGGCCGTTAAAGGAACTGTTAGTTTCCACGTGCATCACAAGGTATTATTTTGGCAGTTTCTAACAATCATCCCTGCGACAGTTGTTATAGAAAAAACTGCAAAACAAAACAAGTATTTGACATTACAAAGTAGATCTTGAATATGCATTCTTTTATGTAATAAAAATTGTTCTTGAATATCCAGCGTACGAAGTTAAACAATTTGCCTGCTCAGTTAAATGGAGAAGGAAATACAACAATTAAGAAAAAAAAAAGTTATTTGGCCAGAAAAGAAGGCCTAATTCAGGTTACGTCACCAAATTTATGCATGTTATAAAAGAAGAGAATAAACAACACCTTACCAAATCTTCTCCCTCTTGAAACCGTTCTTCTAACAAGCAAAACGACATTTATTGCTACTTCCCTACTTAACCTGAACCTGTCCCATGATGTAGTTAGAGAAAAATAGAGCATCTTTTACTGACGACCATTCCACCATTGAACAAAATTAAGTTCTTAATAGTGCACACCTGAGATTGGTCTAGTTTTATCCAGGACTAGGAGCCATAGTTTTCATTCTCTGCACAACAATATTCAAAGATTTCCTAGGTCTGCAGTTCAGTTCTGAGAACCTGCACATAAGGCTGCTCACCAAAGTAAAATTGAAACTTGAACAACATCAAAATACATAGAGGAATCATCTTTACCATTGCTGGTGAGGTGGTGGCAAGTTCTAGTGTGAAAGACATTCACGTCAAATGAAGAAGCATAATGAGGGAAGGTTTTCCTATAGTCCATCCATAAGAAACATGTGCTTGCATGATTGAAAAGGGAAGCCAGAATATGAAAAGTGGAGAGAAAAACAATACATATGTAGATATTTGAGGCCATACAAACAAGTGGAAAATTTCCCGCGACATTTATTATTAGAAGTTGAGACTATATGAATATTTTGACAACTATATATGTACAAGGGTAGAAATGTTAGAGGTAATACCTATAAGACTCACTATAGTAATCTACCAACTAAGCCGACCAAAGAAAATAGCTGATTCCTAAATAGTAATTGTTTCTTGAGGTCTGCACTTCCTAATCCTGATATGCATACTACCATTCTTTATGCTTCCACCTCCCAATAATTGGCAGCAATGCCTGCGCAGTACCTGGTTAAGTACAGACAAATCAAATGATTAATTTAACAGCCATTTTTAAACTTCAAGTATATATGGAATTCAATTCTATTCAAGCATATTATTATCATGACAAGCTAAGAAGTTCTAGATCAAAAGATGTTTTTTGTGTGTGTTGAGAGAAAAGATTAAGAGGTACATTCTTCCAATATTCTGGGTCCAGCTTCAAGGCAGAAACTCTAATTCTTTCCACTTCCACGTTGTTAATGTCTTTCCTCTTGCACTTCCCTTCCTTGCCTTCATGTCTCTTGTAGATAGTGACACTTCCACTTTTTCCCACCTTTGTAACCTCATCCAGGAAAAACACTGCTGGCTTCTGGCACGGGTCAGAACTCATTGGTCTCGTATTGAATGTGAAGGGACCGTCCTTCCAACTTCGCCAAGTCTTAAATGTCTGCAATGGCATCTGCAAGTCTGCTGCTATCAACAATAATGGATATATTTGTATAGTGTAACCCCATGAGATAGATATTGACCATCTATGCTTATGATCATAGCAAAAACTTTGCTGCACTATCCGGGCAGGGTCAACATGGTATGCACTGATGAGCTTTTCCAATGAGTGAATTTGAGTCTGGTTGGGAAACAAGGTGTTCAATTGGTCAAGGTGATGGAGTGATACAAGTGGTACCAAGGGGTGTGCAGCTAGAAGACCATATGGATCACCTCTTATGTCAAGCTGAAAGAAAAAAGGACCATAATAAACAAAATTTATTGAGCATAGACAAGTCCAAACATTTGCATCCATGCTGAACTAACAAATTTGAAACATGAATGTGATTCTTTCTTCATTCAGCAGACAACAATCAAAAGATTAGCATTACACCTAGGTTTGGTATTACTGAGATTTTTATGCACTCACAATGATAAGGGTTTTTATATTGTCAATCAATCACAAATCTTGCTAAAAATGAATTTATAAGCAATTTAAAATCCCTTTACACTGAGTTCATGTAATCTATTTATCCTATTGCTAAACTTCCAAAGTTTGTGGTACGTAGATGCCAAGCAGGAGGGGAGTCAAAGGGAGATTGACCAACTATGTATATCACACAAATGTAACAAGTGGAAAAAGAATATACCTGGTGGAATCCAACTTCTCTGGTAAGAGGCACACCAATTTCATTCACACAGGCCCAAACCCTTTGATCAGAACCATAAAAATAGTAGTATCTGCTTAGACAACCATCCATCATTTTGGCTAGTTGAGCAGCTAATGCATAACTGATTGCAAAGCCACCACCACCAAATGCCATGTCATAAGAATGCATTACATCTTGCTCAACACTCTCAGAACTCCCGCCAATATAATACATTTGATTGTGATCATATTTTCCCAACACAGTAACTAAGTTCTCAGTAAAGAACACAGTATCATCATCTCCCATTACAAACCACCTAACATTTGGCAAGCCAAGTTTAAAGCTCTCATAAACTATCCGAGCAATCCGAACTGCAGATGCTGAGTGCACATACTTGAACCGCGTCCAGCCCTGTGAGATTTGATATGGCAGTAACATGTCATCATGCAAAATCTCAGGCTTCTTGTCTAGCCACACAAAACCTCTTGTGGTGTTTGGATTCCACCATAGTTTACTGTAGTTGCTACGGTCATGCCAAGTGTTAGATGAGCCAGCAATGCCAAACAGAATATGTGAGATGTTTGTTGGTCCGCTGTCAATGACAGAAGTATTCTGTACAGTACGTATATGCTCCGGTAAGGGGAACCATCGGTCTGGTTTAGCAAATGCCGAGTGGAGGGCAAGTGATATGGAGGCAACAAGGCACACAAGTATACCAAACCTTATTAAGAGTATAACCATATCACCAAGTCTTTCGGGGATAAAAGATAGTTTGGATACTTTAAGAGGAGACTCGTGACCAGGTTCCAAGCGAGTGTGGCTCATCTTCACCCTGCTACATTTGAAATAACTAATTAGCAAGAGTTTAGACATGAATCATAACAACTCATAGAACTCACAATCGATCAAAGTCACTTCATGAAACAATTCCATTACATTGCTACTAAGGATGCTTTAAGTCATGAAAGGGTGCTTGTTTACTTTTTATCTATGAAAGCCTCATTTGCTTAGAAAAATAATAATAATCAAACAAGTGCATGCGCCAAGTTTCTTATTAAGCAGGAGAATCCTTAAACCTGATGAATTTATTTAAACCATTAATTATTTTCATGTGCTAAAAGATTAAAAGATCAAAACCATTATCCAGAATATTCCAAACTAAGGTCTTTTTCTAGATTAATTATTTTCACCAGACCAATGAGACCTCAAAATTGCTCGATAAAATAGTGTATCAAACATAACATGATAGCAGGAGGAACTTGGATTGGATGGTGTTTGATCATTATTCGGAAACATCAAACATCTTTCATGTTTATTATGAAAACTCATATATTTCGTAGGGTTGAAGTTTTTTGGAAAAATAGTGGTTATCAACTTGTCTTCATTGTTGAAGCTAATGGACATGCACTTTGGATTCTCATGCAAACGAGTACTAACCTGGAGGTGAAAGTTATTGACAGCAGTAGCCAAGTTGTGCCTTTCTTTCAAAACGTAGAATAAAAAATGGCGGTGTATTGGTCTTTATGCTAGCCCTGCACCTAGTACTTGTAATCTTCTTTGGTAGTATCTCACTGATATGGGAAAGAAAATTAATGGTCCTTGCAAAATCATGAATTACTCCAATCAAAAACGGA
>Ga0209700_105274_pt1 | contig 22002 bp, 10 predicted proteins | sample SiratroredBW_FD_187528 | JGI IMG/M metagenome (GOLD analysis project Ga0209700, IMG submission 187528) | Root nodule microbial communities of legume samples collected from California, USA - Siratro red BW (SPAdes) (version 2) | ecosystem: Host-associated > Plants > Roots > Nodule | place: USA... | reverse complement strand
AAAAACAAAAAATAAAAAAAAAAAAAAAAAAAAGAAACAAGAGCAATTTGAAAATAAAATATAAAAATAGATTAAGGGAAGATTAACATAATATTTGGCATGTTAGCTACGGGACAAAGCAATGATCAAATGAATTCTCTAAATTTTTTTTGATCAACTGTTGCTCCTTTTTCATCAACATCCAAATAACAACTTGTGCATATAGGTGTTGCAACCTCGCAATTTTCCATCTCAAACTTTTTCAGTACATCCTTGCGATACTTGGAGTGATTGAGAAATGTCCCATTTTTGAGTTGCTTAATTTGCAGACCCAAAAAGTAGTTCAGCTCACCCATTGTTGACATTTCAAATTCTCCCTCCATAACTAACACAAATTCATAGCAAAGCTGCTCGTTGAACCAACTATTATGTCAACAGTATAAACTTGCACAAAAATGATATAATTTCTAACTCTTTTAATGAATAGAGTCTTATCTACTTGTCCTCTTTGATAGCTCTTTGACAAGAGAAAATTGCTCAACCTTTCATACTATCGTCTAGGTGCTTGCTACAATCTAATAGAGCTTTCCTGAGTTTGTAAACATGTCCAGGCAACTTGTGATCTTCAAAAGATAGGGGTTGTGACATATACACTTCCTCATTTATGAATCCATTCAAAAATGCACTTTTAGCATCCATTTGAAATAATTTGAATGCGCACAAGCAAGCATAAGCAAGTAATAATCGCATTGCCTCTAGCCTAGCAACAGGTGCATAAGTCTCATCATAATCAATACCTTGCTCTTGATTATACCCTTTTGCCAATAGCCTAGCCTTACTCCTTACTATTATTCCCTTCCCAACCATTTTATTTCCAAACACCCATTTTGTTCCAATTACATTCATTTCACTAGTTCTAGGAATAAGAAACAAAACATCATTTCTAGGAAATTGATTTAACTCATCTTGCATTGCATAAATCCAATTATCATCACACAAAGCATCCTGCACTGTTTTAGGTTCAATTTGAGACACAATAGTCATATGTTCACACATCAAATTTATGTAATTTCTAGTAGATACTCCCTTATGTATTTGATCAATGACATTGTCCAAAATCGAATCCCTTGGCACTCTCCACTCTAGAGGCAAATCTGCTCTTCCAACAATTGTAGGAGGTGCTATATCTTCAACTATTTCATCTTTATACAACTCTACATAATCACCTTCTTTGCTGTTTTGATCTGCAATTATTTTTAGTCTTTGAAACTCATTTAATTCATCATCACCTGTAACTTTTGGATAGTCTCATCAAAAGTGATATGCACAGTTTCTTCAATCAACATAGTTTTCTTATTCTATGCTCTATATGCATGACTATGACGAGTAACCAAAGAGATGTCAATGTCTCCCTTAACATCAAACTTGCCTAAGTAATCATTGCCATTACTTAAAATAAAGCACTTGCAGCCAAAAACTCTCAAATGTGAAATATTTGGTTTTCTTTTGTTTGAAAAGCTCATAGGGTTTTTTCTTCCTTTGGAAGCTCATAGGGGATTTTCTTCAAAATAGTCTAATCAAAACTCCATTTAAAACATAGCAGGTTGTGTTTACTGCATCAGCCTAAAAGTACTTTGAAAGATTGATTTCATTCAACAAAGTTATAGCAAGTTCTTCCAAAGCTCAATTTTTCCTCTCCACAACCCTATTTTGTTGTGGAGTTTGAAAAATTGTGTTTAATTCCAAACACAAAATCTTTCAAACTTTTCATTTTGAAACTCTCCCCCGTGATCAGTTTTAATGGCAACAATAATGCATTTTTTCATTTTGGATTACCTTGGCAAGTCTCTTACAGGCACTGAATGCATGATCCTTAGTTATAATGAAGAGAGCCCATGTGAACTTGGAAAAATAATCAACAATTAATAAGCCATAGTAATTGCCACCTATACTCATGGTTCTAGAGGGTCCAAATAAATCCATTTGAAGCATTTTAAGAGGTCTTGAAGTTGAAACAACATTTTTCTAAAAGAATTTTTAGTTTATTTTCCCTTTTAACATGCTCCAAAAATTTTATCCCTCTCAAACTTGAGTTTAGGCAAACTAATTACAAGTTCTTTAGATTCGATTTTGTTTAAATGATGCTTATGTATATGAGTTATATGCCTATGCACAACTAAGTTTCATCTATATTGGACAACAAGTAGTTTAGGCCAGAATCAATGCACTAAATGTTCAACATGTATACCTTGTTGACCCTTTTACCAACAAAATGTGTTCTCCTTGAACTTACATGGGATATGAGACAAATTTCTGGTTCAAATGTGACTTGAAACCCTTTGTCACATAGCTGGCTGATGCTCAACAAGTTATGCGTCAACCCTTCTACCAACAACCCATCCTTGATGATCAAGGAGTCTTTGTCCCCTATGTCTCTACTGCCTAACATCCAGCCCTTGTTGTTGTCTCCATAGGTGACAAAAACTGCCATGTTTTCCATTGAAATATGTAAGCAAGGTTGCATCTCTTGTCATGTGTTTGGAGTAGCCACTATCCAAATACCAAAGCTTTTTCTTGGCTAAGCTTTTCCTACAAAATAGATTAAGTTATAAAAGTTGGTACCCTATTAAACTTGGGGCCAAATCTGTTACCAGTACCCTTTGGTACCCACCTTACCAAGCCATTTGGAAAATCAAGCAATCTAATTCTACATGTCCTGAAGAATGACCTTTTTGCAAACAAAAAAAGTAGGATTGAAATGGTGAGGCTTGCTTCTTGTTGTGATTGGAAAAGATGCTAAACTTTCTAGTTTTTTTTTTTTTTTTTTTTTTTTGATAAACTAGTTTAAAACCAATGCCATCTTTGTCAAACACACAATTTGGGGAACCTATAACAACGTTCAAATTTGCAGTTCCTATAACTAGTTTTGAATAAGTTTTTGCTGATATTTTACTTTGCCTTGCAAAAACTCATAGTTTTCACATTTGGCTAGTAGAATAGATTCACCCTCTTGGTTAGAAGAATGATAAATCATGTTTAAATGCTCAAAATCAGAATCTTCCAATTAGTTGACTCTTTCTTCCAACTAATTGTTTAAATTTTTCAATCGATTGTTTGATAGGGCCAATCTGTTTGCTTCATCATATATCTCTAAAAATGGTTGAAGCAAAGTGTTATAGTTCTTGTGATTAATGGAGATGCAATGTGCTTCAGATTGGTCTATAGCCATCAAACACAAGTTGACTTCCTCATCTTCTTTAGATGAAGAACTAGTTGTAGAGTCATTTTCATCCCATGCAATGTAAGCTCTTTTTCCTTTATTGTTCTTACTGAAGTTCTTCTTGTCTAGAATCTTTTCTTTATCCATCAGGTTTGGACACTCTATCTCGATATAGCCCTGCTTGCCATAGCCAAAGCAAGTAAAGTTAGCATAATTAGAATAAGCTTTCTTGGTATACTTTTTTCTTTGTTGATTCTTGTCTTTCCCCCTCTTTTTCATAAATTTGTTGAATTTTCTGGTTAGCATATTTAGAGTTTTTGCATTGTCTTCACTGGATTCTACCTCACTGATTTCATCTAAAGCAATAGACTTGAGTGCTAGTCCCTTAACTTTCCTGTCTCCATTTTCTTGCTCCTTTAGCCTATTCATTTCAAGCTCATGCTCCCTGAGTTTTCCAAAAAAGGTTGTTGTACTCAAGGTAATGAGATCTTTGGCTTCAAAAGTTGCAGTGACCTTTGGCTGCCAAGTCCTTTCAAGACACTTTAAGATCTTTATATTGAGCTCCTCCTTGCCAATAATCTTTTAGAGACCAATTAAATGGCTTATAATGTATGTGAATCTTTCTTGCACTTTTGTTGTGGTCTCTCCAAGTTGCACTTTAAACAATTCATACTCTTGAATGACAATATGCTTTCTTGCATGCTTCACATCACTTGTTCCTTCATGTGTTACTTCAAGAATGTCTCACATCTCCTTTGCTGAAGTACACTAATATACCCTGAAAAACTAATCAAAGTTCAAAGTTGAAGTTCTGATATTCTTTGCTATGCAATCAAACTGAGCTTTCTTTCTCAACTTCATTCTATTCAAACCAAGGTTTATCAACAATTTCACTATTTATAACAAATATAGACATATAAAGTCCATTTACAATTGCATCCCACATACCACGGTCATGTGATTCTTTGAAACTTTTATTCTAACTTTCCAAAATAGATAGTTAACCCCACTGAAAAAAGAATGTATGTTTATAGATGCACACTCCACAAAAGCCAGCTTTCCCTCAGCCATAGGATCGAAAAACTTGAATAACTTTCAAGACTTAGCTCTTAATACGAATTGGAAACATTTTAGGCTGGGTTCAAGAGGGGGTGAATTAAACTATTGAAAAATTTTGTCAAATATGGTTTAAACGAATGAAAGTTTTCAAGGAAAGTTCTTTAACTGCAGTTTGTAGACGCACACTAGAAAATCAATCAATTTCAATTTAAAAAAAATCGATTTAAATTTCACACAACAAAACATATAAAGAAAAATCAGATCAATTGCATTAGCAACTAATCAATTGAAATAACTTCCAAAATTTTTAATACAAATTATGAATCACTTGCAAGTATCAAACAATCAGTTTTACAGACAAATTAGTGAATGTGAATTTTTTAAATTTTCACTTGAAAAAAAACAATTGATTGAGATATATGTTAATCAATTAAAATCTTCAAAATAAAGTGTGTCAAGCAAATAAATCACATTCAATTGATATCAGTGTATATAGTACAAGATACTAAAAGAACTCAATTGAATTGAAAATGATTATGTAGTGAAAGTAGTACGCGCAGTAACTTGATCAAACTTAGTTTAAGTCATATTAAAAACAAAATAATAGTGAGTGGAATACGAAAAATTCAATTGGTTGATTACGAAAATTGTTGATTGATTTTTATGCATACGTACTTGTAATGCAGTGAAATCAAATACAAATCGTGATTGAGGGAGAGAGAGATCAGTCACACAGGATTTATACTGGTTTACCCTTCCTCAAGGGCTACATCCAGTCTTCCTTGCCAACAAGCAAAGAAAACTCACTAACCACACTCAATTGTAAACTCTATACATTCAACAATACTTTTGTACCTTGCAAGAACTCACAAAACCATGTAGCACCCTGCTACACACACAGTTTAAAACAATACCACTACAAACACTACAACACAGTTATAAACCCTATACAACAGTTCCAATTGTACAACAAATCACTTGTACTACCGATTTGAGACCAAATAGGCTCAAGAATCAATTGTAGAAAACTTCCTTGATTTTGAATTTGATGTAAACCAGTGCAAAGCCTTCGTAGACTAGTGGAGGCACACCAAGAACCCTTTGTTGAAGATTTCTTAGTTAAAGATTCACTTTTCTCACTTGATAAACTATTCTTGCTCTTGTCTTGAATTGTAAAACAGTAAATTCTTCTGTTTTCTCTATATTTCATGTGTTGAAAAGCTATGAAAAACGTGTTCTTAAAATAATTTTATAACCGATTTAAAAATAGTTATTCATTAAAACAATTAGTTGTGGGAAATCAATCAGTTGAAAATTCAATTAAATCGATTGATTTTACATAACATAATTGGTACTTATTTGTAGTTTTTCAAAAATAATTTCAAATAAATTTCTGAAGGCTTCTTGGATCAACCACTGATAGATAAACCTTTGCACTTGATTCCATCAACACACACCTACACTAAGAGCTAAGACATAAGTCTCCAAAGTATCTTGAACTTGAGTTGTCTTTGGATCTTTGAGTTTACTTTGGCAGCTCTTGATTTCTCTTGGCTTCTCTTGACTTCATCAAATACAAAATTTGCAAGATTTTCAACAGTGGCCAATGGACTTGACGATTAAAATTATTCCTATAGCCCATGAAGGTTACTAGCATGACCCCTAAGGACTTAGGAAAAATAGAAAATATAGTGATGGATCAATTTATAATATGTCATGTGTTCCACATCACTCTAACCTTGAGACCAAGCTTGGACACACAGATTAAGATAAAGCCAGATATAATTTGTCCTAAACTATAGAAAATTGAAGGGTAAGGCCATATCGTCATTACAAAGACCAAAAAATGTCCCCTTCTTGGTGTAATGAACTGGAATCACATGTACAACAAAAGGAAAGGATTTTTGAGATGTCTAACTAAAGATGAAGCCATTTCATTATGACAAGACAATTTTTCAAAATAATTGCTCACTGTTTCATCATCAGGGAATGGATTTCATAAAGAAATCCATGATCCATTTGAATACCCCCAATTGTCCTTCTTGTAACTTGTATCAACGTATGTCTCATTTGATAATTTAACCACACTAGTGGAAAAAAGGCCTTCTACGTCAGTTCTGGAAGGCTTTCAACGTCGGTTTGCAAATCAACGAAGATGGAGGCGACGTAAAAAGTCTTGCATATTTCACGTCGGATATATAATCGATGTAATATATGCAAGCACTACGTCGGTTGGAAACAGAAACCGATGTCATACACCCAACTCAAATAACACAATTGTCGTAGTAGGGGTGGATACTACGTCAGTTGCTTCTCAAAACTGACGTAGTATCCTTAAAAAAATTGAATCTATTATGGCGGTCCTCACACAATAACTAACGTAATAGGTATGTGTACTACGTCGGTTGCTTCTCAAAATCGACGTAGTATCCTTAAATTTTTTTAAAAAATTGGAACCTATTATGTCGGTTCCCACATAACAACCGACGTAGTAGGTTGGGTATTACACTGGTTGTGCAGTAATCGACGTAGTATCCCCTATTGTAGTATGATTTTTCAATGAATATTACATCAGCTATTGTCTTAACCGATGTAATTAGCCATTTACTACATCGGTTTAGGCCATAACCGACGTAGTATGTATTGTTGTTTTTTAAATTGGTTTCTATCCATAACCCCTGCAAAAATTTTATACAAAACTAGTCCCATACTGTCTCAACCAGAACAAAATTTGCATTAATAAAACAATTACAATATATATCTACAATATACAGTTGTATATATATCTACAATGTATACAATATATATATATATATATATATATATATATATATATATATATATATATATATATATACATCTACAAATTACTTATAACTCTAAGAAAATATATTGTCTATTCTTTTTTAATATGCTCTATTGTTTGGCTATCCAACGAATCTTGGTCTTGAAAAAGTTGAAATACAGATACAAAAAGTGTTGTTAATCATCGTTATGTGAAACTTAAAAAATCATTTTATGTACAATTTAAACATGCTCATACCTGCTCCCAAGAGTCAGTGATACAAACTCTGGCAATGGTTTTCATCCAATGCATCACATAGTATCCACATTCCCACCTACCTTGTTGCTTATTGCACTTTCATTAAAGATAAATCATGAAATAAGTCGAAAACTAATTTTAATAAATTTAATTTTGAATTAAATACCTTAGGATATATCCAACAAAAGTTATGGGATGTGGATGTAGATCTTCGCCAAGAACATTACAAACAATAATTGCACTAAAATCCAAAAAAATTAGTCACTTGCATATTATACAAACAAGAGTGATGTATTATTTAAATTTAATTAAATCATACCCTTGTACTACTTGTTTCATGTTTGAACTTGACTTTCGATGCAGTGGATAGAACCAAACCATTATGTTATCCGCCGGAGAAACAAACATGAGTTGCCAATGGGACCTAAATAGTCAATCCATTACTCTCATATTCTTTAAATTACTTAAGAAATATACATATGTGAAACTTACGAATGAACAACTAGGGCAAAGTAAATCTTCTTTCTCGATTCTTTAATTCATCTTTGTACATGTTTGGCAGTCCGTTTTTTCATTTCCAGATTTTTGTATACTTTGTGGCTCAAGGAATCCCTAAATACCAAGATTCCTTGTGCTATAAACTATTGCATTAATATCAATATTAGTAAAAGTGGTTGATAAAACATATTTTATCAAAATAACATGTAAAAGGGTATGCGTACATCATCCATAACTGAATGTTTATCATCTAGTTTTCGTAGATGATTTCAAGCACATCTTGCATGGATATGTACAAGGTTACACCATTATTGTCCACCCCAAAGATGGTTTCATCCCAACGAATTAAACAAGGTGACCCAAATAACTCGGTGAAGATCCTAGCCAACTCCTGAAGTGGATTGACGTCTGTCTAGAATGGCTGAGGCCTAGGACTTAAACCACCAAGAATTGGTGATTTCTCTTTTGTTCCACCATCTTGTAACACGAAAACAAAATGTATCAATTGAAATAACATTAAGTGTCAAATCATCACAATATACCTGAGGCCTTCTAGAAATGGCCTGTAGGAGATGTGTAGGCCACACAATAAATGTACCAAGTGCCTCTTCCACAAATCTAACCTTTGATGTAGTCATTGGCACCTCGGCATCTACTTGTCTAATGTCTTTGAAAACCACTCTAGCAAAATTTTCTCTAAGTCGCACCGTATGGATCGTCGAAGATGTGGCTTACACTCTCCCAATTGCTACTAGTTGAGGAGGACAATTGCTACTAGTTGAGGAGGATCTCCAACAAATAGCTTACACCGATATGACGTATCGGTGTTTGTGTCCTCCTCCTCGTCCTCAACAGCACAACTCCCCTTTGTGTTGGCTTTCCCGAGTATAGGTAGTACTACACGTTCATGTAGAGGAGTGTGTTGTTGTGAGATGCCAATGGATTCCAGCTAGTGTTAGAATACTCGTCTTAATTCATTTCTTAATTTATCTCTTAACTCATCTCTCAATTGATATCTTAATTCATCTTTCAATTGATCGCTAAATTGATCCCTTAATTCATCTTTCTTTACAAGACGAGATGAGATGAGCTACACTGTTTGATAAACTACAGTGGATTGGAAAATGTACTGCAAACAAAATATATATTTTGAGTGAATTTTTTTATGTGAGCACCTTAATATGTTAAAAGCGTATTTTTAAAAAGGAACATCTAATTTTTTAATACAGAAAAAATGAAAAATCATAAAAGCTAGGATATTAGGTGCTGGAAAACAAAATTCTCTATTTCCATGTTGCTCTAGGTTTTAAGTATGTTTAATTTTTCCAGTGCTTATTTTGATGCAACTTAATGACGAGCATTTCATATGTGATGTTGAGGATTTGAGAAAAATATTTCATAAAAAATACATTGTAGAAAAAGTTTAATAAAGAAAATAGTCACTGTTGCCAATTATTCTAGAATTTTGTTTTCATTTTTTAATCTACTCTAAAACCGTTCCTAAGTTTCCTTATTGTGTGCCTAATTTTCTTGCTAGTTTTAATTTCTAGTTGTGTCCTTTAAAATGCTATTTAAGTTGTGTCAAATATAAAACCCTTTTGAATTTAGCAATTTTAGACTGAGCTTTTCTTGATTTTACATTTCTTGACCTCTCAAGATGGAAGAATTCCTTGGCTTGTGAATTTGTGTGAATGTTTATCTAAAAAATATGATAAGTTGTTACATGGTTAGTGTTCAGTTCGTGCGAATGTTTATCTAACAATTAAATATATCAAATAATTACATGGTTACCGTTCAGTTTCAAACAAATTATGATAAGTTGTTTCTTATGAAAATGGTCAACTTGGGCACAATTAGTCAGTACATGATATGTGCTTGTAACTCTTCCTTTGCTAATAAATTGAAGTAATAGCCCTAAGACTTTTCCAATTGGTGGAAACAAGGTGCTTACACTAGATCACATAGTGTAGGCTCGTCATTAACATGTCTTATTGATTAAATACAGTCTTGTTTCCATTTAAATATCTAGAAAAAAAGGTTAAAGAGTCTTTAGCCAGGTAGCCTTTAGCTATTGAGCCTCCTGGTTGTGCCTTGTTACACATATAAGACTTCAAATTTCCTATGTATGTCTCCATGGGATACATCCATCTACACTGGATAGATCCTCCAATCTTGGCATCTTCCACTAAATACATAATCAAATGAACCATGATCATAAAAAATGCAAGAGAAAATAACACCTTTATGTGACATAGTGCAAGAACAACTCTATTTTGTAGTTGCTTCAGTTCATCCACTTTTAAAACTTTATTGCACAAATATCTTAAAAATGAACATAAATCAATCAAAACAAAAAACACTTCCTTAGGGAGTGTTTCTCTCATTATTGTAGGCAGAAGTTATTCTATCAAAATGTGTAAATCATGACTTTTCACTCCTTCAAGCTTACATTGTTTGACATCTAACACATCTACTAATGTTACTCGAGTAGGCATTAGGAAAAATGATGTTCTTTAATGTTTTCATAAATATATGCTTACTTTATTTTTTGTCAATGTAGATAGAAGATATCTATTGTTTTCATTAGGCCAAAGATAAAATCTAACACCCCAATCTTTGAAGTCCCTTCATGCCTTTATAGGCCAAGTACTATGACTTGTACCTAAATCAACAAATGGATTGAACGCATTAATAGCCAAACCATGTCTGACATATCGATGGTCTAAAGCAAATTAAGGATTCATTAGATCAAAGTTCTTCCATGCTTCAAAATCCCTTGGTTGTTTTAGTATGCCGTTATGTGTAGTTCCTGATGCATGTCATTACATAAACTCAACTATTTTAAAAGACATAAACATTCTTTGTTAAAATGGTTTCAGTGGAGAATACCTTAAAACTTTAGCAAGAACTTTCCTTTTGTTTTTTAGTAGTATTAACAATAGTTTTGCTCTTCCCTCTTTTCTTCCATCTAGATTGATTGCATTTGTTATAAAATTTTCTAGTGTATTCTTCATTACAATCATTTGGACAAGCATCAATTTTGATGTGATGAAGATAAGACTTATTAATGATTTTCTTAAGTTCATAAATGAACGTGGGATTTCTACTAATAACTCCAATGTTTTTGACATCGCCTTGTCAATCATTCTACATAAACATTTGATATGGTGCAATTTGAACAAGAAAAAAGTTTAAAATATGTCACATTCTTTGTATCCATCGTGTATAAAATACCCAGTGATTTCATGAGACATCGTTTGGCTTGATTCAGGATACATACCCTCCTCATCCTCCACGTTCTCATTATAGACAAAATTTCCAAATGTGTCATCAACCATGGCACATATGGGATCATTAGCAAAAGCTCTATCCTCACTCAATTGGAAATTTGGAGGTGTTTCAATCATAATTGTCTCGTGTTGTAGAACCCAAAATGTAGACCCTTTTGGAAAAGGATGAAAAATCAAGTGCTCATATACTGCTTCTCGAGTTTGCCACTTGTTAAGATTGCATTTCGAAAATTTATCCATCCATATACTTATTGCGTTCCGAACACTTATTGCGTTTCGAACATGGACAAATTAATCCCTCCATATACTTGTGAGTATTTTGAGGCAAGTGAATATCCATTAAAGGTGAGGTCCATTTATGTGATGAAAAATAAATTTATTAAATCCTACATAATGGATAAATAAAAGCAAAGTGTACATATATTTTGGGAACAATGACAATGTTGTTTAACTTAAACTGCAAATGGTGCAATTAAAATCCAATGGCTGGATAATGTTTAATTGAACCACGACACGACTTGGAGAAATAAAGGGATGCATATCTCATTAATTTCACAAAAAGTTTCATACATATTCTTTTCTTATCTAAAAAGCTTATTTTCTACTGTATTCAAAGGAAATGCAAGCCTCGAACAACGTTGATCTAACATTTATTTATGCCTAAAGCAAACTTAAAGATAGAACTTTTTTAGCCTAGAAAAATACCATTAAAATGATTATATTTTATTTAACAATTTTCTTAATGATTATATGTTCTTAAGAAAATGGTATCAGAAAAGTGAGATGTAGACTTTGTCTAAATATGAGAGTCGACTTTGGCCAATGTCTAAACCAATATTTATGGCAAATATGAGACTAGACTATTTATACACAACAACGATAATCATCTTTATAATTACTTTTTTTCTCTAATTTTTGTCAACACCACCACATTACTACTATTGAAAACCATAATCATCTTCAACTACTTTTTTAACTTAAAAAAAATTAAAATACCCTTTACAAAAAAAACCAAAAATTACCAACGAGACAAATTTATTGGAAACATCCAAAATCCATCGGTAAATTGATTGTATATAACTTTATCGACGGATTTCTAAGTCCGTCGATAATTACCGGCGAATTTCTAAGTCTATCGATAATTACCGATTGATTTCTAAGTCCGTCAGTAATTATCGACGAATTTAGGATAAATCTGTCGATAAATTTAGCGACAGAGGATATCCGTCGATAATGATATTTTACCGATGGATAAAGTTCTGTCGATAAAATTATGTCGGTAATTTAACTTTTTCTTGTAGTGACCCTCTAATTAAATGTTTTAGCTTTATAAAAATATGACATCCCATATCAAATGCTCTCATTCTCTACAATCCCTCTCCAACTTTTACTAGAAGTTAATTACATTTATTGTTGTTCTACACATTCTTTATGTGGATAACTAGATAGAAGAACTCAGTAAGACTATCCCGGGCCACAACAACATCACCATTTTATAGTTATTACCAAAAGAAAGGTAAAAACTTCCTCCACCTCATCAATAATGACTTGCACCCCATGACTACTGTGAAAAGACATCACTGCTGTGAAAAGATGTCGTAGATGAAGTTACCCTTCTGCCTTTGAATAGAAACAGGAATGGTTTAGGAGGATCCGCCATTGTTGTTTTGGAAAACGGCAGCGAGTGTGAAGCAGTAGCAGATGGTGAACGTCGAGGGTCATGGTTGGACGACTGTGAGGGTTGTTCTTTGCTATTTTCGTTTGTGCAATTCATTTGTGTTTTTTCTCTTTAGTTTGAAGATTTGTGAGAGATGAGATTGTTTTGGTTTAGGGATTTAGTGTGGATCTGTTTACAAGAAGATTATAGGTGAATTGGACGGTGGTGGTGTGCTACAGAACGTTAGCACGATTAAGCTCCGTCGACGACACTTGTGATTTTTTTTATTTTGCATTTTGGAAACTTCATTTCGTAAAAATACGGAAAGGGGGTTTCGTAACACAATGTGCGGGGGTGCAAAAATTTTCATTACGTAATGCGCAATCTGTAATACAATTATGGAAAGTGCATTCTGAAACTGTATTCCAGAATATAATTTTTGTATTACGAAATGCTTTTTATGGAATACAAAATTTGTATTCCGAAATTTCCTTTCCGTAACTCATTCCACACCTTCCCATTTCTATTACAGAATTACAATTCCATAAGCCCTTTTCGAAACTCAATTTTCGAAAGCACTCACCCTCCATATTTGCAAGATCCAAGTAGAAAATCAGTAAACCATTTACCTACACCACCTATGTTATCTTGACAATGTCACCAACACTTCAACTATGCTTTATCGGAATAAAATAGCCACCACAAAAGTTGGAACGCATCCCCAAATCCACCACCACCGAAAGTTTTGCTCTACACTTTTTTTTCAAATATAGAAGATGAGAGTAAATTTAGAATTTGGAAAATTTGATGGGGTGCAGGCCACTGTTGATCGGGTGCAAGAAGTTTTTGCCAGAAAGAAAATGACCTTTGACCCTATCAATTTTAGTGTCGCATAATAACTTATCTATAAGAACTTTGTGTGTGATGTGTACCATACACAACATAGTGTTGTTATCAATAATATTAATTATTTAGATTTTAACACTATTACTATTTTGCATGGTTAAATTGATGACGAACCTGCACAGTTAATGAGATATGTAGTGTTGACATATAATTTGTATAGTTCATGAATTTTTTTATATGCAGGTCTGACATAGATCCTTATAAATATCCTTACTGTAATAGTATCTTAGATTTATGAGCATCACTTTATTTTATTTTAAAACAAAAGTTAGTTTCATTAATATTTAGGCCAAGGCATTCGTTTTACTGTATTATTTAATTTTTAATGAGATCGATTTATATTACAGCAAAAAAATTAAATGATTTTACAGTATTCCAAAATAAATAAGTTTTCTTATTTTCACTTTATTTTTCTTCAACATTTAAGAAAGAAAAATATGAAACAGAATTTATTGTGTTCACTATTATTCTACGTAAAAGAAAAAAAAAAAGTAAATTCCTTTGTAACTGTTATGCATATTTTTATTTTTTTAAAAGAAGTCAAAACTAGATAGTGGAGAGTTAATTTTTGAGTTGTCAGCAATTCCCAAGGCAAATAAAAGGCAAGGCAACAAAATATGATGAACAAAAGGGGAAAAAAGAAGATAAGATTAATCCCAGACAGTGAAAGCATTCCATAAAACTCCCAATTACAAAACTTAACATAAACACGAGTAGAAAGATTATACTCACAAATTCTTGACTTTTTTTAAATTCATTTAAAATAATTTAATGTTTTACACCATTGTAATTACCACTTACTTCATACACTCTCGCAAGTTTCCTAACCAAAAATCACAAAATCAATTTAAAGCCTGTCACTTCAAGCCCCTAGTGATGCAAATCCATCCAAGACTAGAGACTTGATCAAGAGCTTACTAGGAGTGAACTTATTTGAATCTGTTTGGACCTAATTAGTTTCTTGGATCCAAGTTCAATCTTGAAGGGATCACTCGAGTTGTTGAAGCATCAAGAATCCAAAACCTATATTTGTAAAAATTGTATAGAGTAGTTTAAGAATTTGTTTTGGACAAAGTAGAATAGGAATTTGGACCTTGTATTTAGATCATACATAGATTAAGGTTTGTAGGAAGTCCACTTAAGAAGCTTAGGTACAAAACTAGGGTGAATAACCTAGCTTGGGTGCCAAGCTACGGTTAAGCTAGGGTATGGAACGTTCATTACACATGTGCCACATGGCAACCTCTCATTTCAGAGGATTTTGTGTCTTGTGCTCCAAGTTAAGGTTAGCAGAAACATCTACCACAAGCTAAGGCTTTTAGAATGTTTCTCTTAAAAATTGGAGACCTAAGACTCTTATAAATATGAGTGTTCAAGCTTGGAATTTCAACTTTGAATTGATTAGTGTTATATTGTCCAAATTGGAAAGTTTCTACTTGTCTCAAAGTTCTCTCTAGAGTAGTCTCTTTTGTAGACCACTTCTAGATTACTCCTAGTGTGTTAGCCTAACATCACCTAGACTCAAACACATAATTTCATCTCCAAACTGTGACCATATCTACACTTTCTTCATGCTTCTGCAACACTCCTTCACATCCATACAAAGAAAATCCAAGCAAATTCAAAATTAAAAGAACTATGCATGGCACAAGGTGTAGCTCCATCATTTAGTATATCATGAGCTTACATTCTTCAAGAGATAACTTCTTCTCCTGTTCTTAAATAATTCTGTATTTTTCATAATATGTTTTACATGTGTTGTTGTAATTTGCACCAAATATATGTTCATACATGTCTTGTTCCATGGTTCAAATTAATTTATCGTACTTGAACCATCACTTGTTATGCTTTAGGTATTATACATGGGTGGAAGATGGGTTTCATCTGCTCCTAATCTATTATCACTTGCTCCACCTTTTCTTCAAGTGTCCGCTCCTTGGCATGCTTTTCCATAAGTTCAACATTTAACTTTTGAATAGTCTCACACATTTCTTCTATTTTATGGATTACTAAAGGTTGATTTGTAGTAAAGTCAACACTCTTGGAAGAAGTAAACCTTTTGTTCAATACACCAAGCCCATACACATTTCCTTTTTTATTTCTACCTCCAACAATATTAAAGTTATTTCATTGTCATCAATGGAGGCAACAAGAGATTTTTGGGAAGATGAGTCTTCACCCATTAGATGTTGTTGGGCTTCTTTTTGGCGCTTTTTATATTTCTCCTGAAAATTAAGTCAAATGTCATTATTGTGAAGAAGACATATAATAAACATTAAACTATAAGCATACTGCAAGCTCATGGGTCTTATCATTGACCCATTGTCTAGTCTTTAATTTTTTTGTTTTCTCTACAATCTTCCAAGCAGTTGGTTGTCGTTAAAGCTCCTTAATCTACATAAATTTAATGAAAATAGGATTAAATGTCTAAGTTCAATATATCATATTTAAATTAAATATATAAAAACATAACAAAAATAAGATTACCATTTTGTCAAAGTGAGCGGCAGTAGATATTGAACCACCATAGTAGGCCGAGGCTCCATTCTCAACAGTCCTTTATCAAACCATACCCTGCACCAGAAAATGTAGATCCTATACAATTTAATAAATATCACAATAAAATAGAGATCCAGGTCACAGGGTCAATACACCAATCAGAGTAAGAAAATATAGCATTTTGTATTTTGCTTTACTACTACCTAAGATTTCACTTGAATAGTAGAAAATAACTCTTGACTATCAAACACCTTATTATTGAAAATTATATTGTTTCTATGTTTCCAACTATGCCAAACAATAATCATCGAAACAGTCTTGCCCACTGAAATACCTTTTCTATTGATCCTACACAACTGAAATCCTAAAAAATGGTCCATAGGCATATAATGATCTACAAAGTTCATCCCAAACCAATTATCACACAGTTTTGTCTCACACAAATGATAATGTAGTATGAAATTTCAAATTTGCAGTTTACAATTTAATTTAATTTCATCACTTAAATTAAGAGTAGAATATTACAAAATTATATATAATTAAGAAAATATATACCTCCAAATGAAACAACAAGAGCAACAACACTAAGAGTAGTTATACCAGCATTACAACCAATAAAGCCACTTGCTCCAATTATAGGATACTAAACAATGACACAATAATCTTTCTCGTACCTACAAATAAAAGATCATAAAATTTATTTGTTTGAAAATCAATGAAGTGCGAATACTTACATCATGTTACACAATTTTTTTATGACCAATTATGAACAAAATTGAACAGGGGTAATAAGGTTACCCCAACCTATATACATGCAAGTCAAAACGTAAAAAATAGCAGAGTCATACCAAATGTAAAATGTATACACCCTACTATATACAAAAAGGGACCCCGTAACCCAAACACAAAAAGTCATCAATCATGAAGAAGGTAAAAAGTTTGCAATTACATGGGGAATAACAGAACTGAGAACAGAGACACATGTACTACGTATACATCAAAAAGATCCAAAAATTAATGCTATAGCATCTTAGTTCCTTCCACCACGATTTTTAGCTCACAGATAAAGGATGCTGTCAAACCATACCCTGCACCGGAAAATGTAGATCCTATACAAGTTCGATGAATATCACAATAACATAGAGATGCGGGTCATAGGGTCAATACACCAATCAGAGTAAGAAAATGTAGCATTTTTTATTTCACTTGAATAGTAGAAAATAACTCCCGACTATCAAACACCTTATTATTGAAAATAATATCATTTCAATGTTTCCAAATATGCCAAACAATAATCTTCCAAACAATATTGTCCACTGAAACACCTTCCAAAAATAATATTAACAAACATTGAAATATTTTTGTTAACATTCGAATCAATAGAAACCCTCACAACCATAAACAACACAAGAACACCTCATTTTTCAAAACCCACCACAGGGCCCCAAAATTACATAATTAATTACACAAAAATTTGAACCACGAATAAGAAATATGGACCAAAATGAGAACCATTAAATAATAATTCTAAATTTTTTTTTGTAAACAGATAATTAAAAAATAGAAATTACCTCAACCATGAACCAAAACCCTAAACCCTACCATAGTTGATGACAATAAGGCTGGAGGTTGTGGCTACGAAGATTTATGAGGAAGCTTCTGGATAGCTACAAAGGATGGGAGACCAAAAGATTGGAAGCACAAATTTAGGAGGAAGAACTTTTGCAATTTGGAAAGGGAGGGCCTTGGAATTTCAAATGATTGAACTTCTAAAGTTCTTCTCATCCTCTAATAAGTGGTTAAGGTCACTTACTTAGGGTTTTACAAATTCTTAATATTTTTTATTTTATCCTTAAATTTAGACAAAGAATTACTTTTTGAAAGACCAGACTTTTTTAAAATATTTTAATTTAATATAATATATAACTCTTGTAACTAATTTAATATAATATATAACTCTTGTAACTAATTTAATATTATATATAACTCTTTTAACTAATTTAATATAATCATAGTTGTATTAATTATTTTTCATTTTTCTTTAAATTTATGGTTCAAAAATAACTTAAAAAACAATAAAAAAATACTTTTTAAAATAAATCAAACATAAACTTTAAAGTGTTAATATAATTTATCACTCTTTTACCTAATTTAATATAATATTTATTTGTTGTATTAATTATTACTTTTACTTTTATTTAAAATTGTTGTTGAAAAATAACTTATAAAATAAAATTACTTTTGGAAAGAACTGGATGTCAAATTTTTCTAAAAAATCTTTTAATTTAAAAATTAATTCCCAAAATTTATATCAACAAATATATTACATTTTAGTTTAGAATTCAATTTTACTTTGATTAAATGAATTAAATATCACTTCTAAAGTTGTAATATAATATATCACTTTTTTATCCTATTGTTGTATTAATTATTTCTTAATCTTTGTTTAAAATTATTGTTAAAAAATTAATTAAAAACTATATATTTATAAAATAACTTGAAAAATAGTTTTATATTAAGATACTAAGAACTAAAAAAATACATTCCATGATAAAATCAATAAATATAAAAAAGTCACACTCATTTTTTTTTCTTTTTAACTTAGCTTAATTAAATTGTTTCAATTAACAAAGTAAAAGAAAAAAAATGGATCCAAACCCCAATATAATTTTTTTTCTTGAACCTTATTATATTTGTTCTTTGAATTTATTTTGTGGAATGGAAATGATACATGCTTACAATCGTTAGATGAAAAGAATACAGTAGTTACTATGGATTATAGACTTTGATGTGTTCTCATTCATTTAATAAGCAATGGAGAAATTTGAAGAATGGATTGTTGTAGATGACATAAATTGTCTCGTGGTGAGTGTCCAATGGGCCAAATCACAATTCAATCATGGGGCTTGGGTTCATATGCTCTTAAGTAAAAAAAGTTGCACCCTAACTACAATTATAGCTTTTGATCTAGTAGTAAGCGCTCGATCCAACATGGATCTCCACTTAAAAACTTTTATTTGGATAAGATTTATATTGCATGTAGTTTAAAAGTAGAAAATGAATAAGGTTCGAATAATATATAGTTTAAAAGTGATAAGATTTGTACTAACATCATATAGTAGTCTATGATGCTTAGGTAAGCATAGACATACAGTAGATTTACGGAAAGAACAACCCATTTATTTATTAAAAAAATGTACATTATATCATACATGAACTTTTTGGGCTTTAGCCGATTTGAGTCTAAAATGATTAATGAAAAGAAAAATTTAACATGTTCAACTATACCATTCACTAATATCTAAACATCAAGTAGACATAGATAATGATAAGTCTAAAAGAAGTCAACAACATTACAATTTGTGATATTGAATGAAGTTTTATAGCTTCTATATTATTATTTTTATTAATGGTATTTATTTTAATTAATATAAATAATATTTAAAATAATCATTTATCGACCACATAAATTAGTGGCTATTTCGATCATTACTAGCGATCACGATAAATCGGTTGCTAAATTTGATCGCTAATTTGAAAATAATTTTTACTGATATTTTAGCGACAAAAATCAAATCAGTCGCTAAAATAAATTCACATTCAGTTGTTGTTTATGTCTATATTTACCTACCACTGTATTATGGTTGCTAATATTTTGCTGACATTTAACGACGAATTTTATTTCAATCGTTAAAATAATTTATATTTCGATGATTATTTCGATTGTTATTCTGTAACCACCACATTTTTGTCGCTAAAATAGATAACTAACTTTTTTTTATCTATTTAGCGACCAAAATCAACTCAATGGCTAAAACGAATTTGTGTTGGGTGACTATTTTGATCGCTATTTACTAACCAATAAATTTTGGTCACTAAATACGATAGTTAAAATATTTTGTTTAGTAGTTAATGACTAAATTGTATTTTGGTCGTTATTTTGGTGATAATTAGCGACTACATTATTTCGGTCGTTAATATTAGTCACTAATTGTGTCTATCAGTTTTCGGTGACTAAAATCGATGGCTAAATCATTTTTTTTTCTTGTAGTGACAAAAAAGATCTAAGAGCAAGCATAGTGTAGGATCAAGTAAAAGAGAAAAGCATAGATAGGACCCCCACTCAGAGTGAAGATGTATATTGTAATCATCATAATTTAGACTACTACCAACAGCTAGCCTCCTATGCTTCATAGGCCTAGGCACTCTAGTCATCACAAGGAGACTAAGGTTAAACTTTCACCATTCTACAAAAAGAAAAATGTAAAAGATTATCTAGATTGGGATATGAAGGTTGAACAAATATTTGAGTGTTACCAAGTGGACCAAAAGAGACGAGTATCCCAGATTACTTGATATGAATTGTTTTGGGTGTTTAGCATCTAGATCAACTTTTGAAGAGATGAAGAACACAAACCACCAAATGGAGGAAGAAGCCCATGTTAGTATCAATGGATGAAAGGTCACTGTAATGTAAAGCAATAAGTAAAAATGTAAAATGAAATCAAAAATGGAGTAAGGAAGAAGATGGTAGAAAGAACACACCACCTATGGAAGAACTTCCATGGATAAGTGTTTGAAGAGTCACCATTTGAGAAAATTTATGAAGATAAGAACTCAAAACAAAGAGAAAGGAGACATCCCAACTTTTAAAGAAAACCTTTTAAGGTAATTTCATTTACTTCACTCTTGATGATTTGTATAAAGTGTGGACTTCTAGTTATAGTGTTTTAATGATGTATAAAGGGTCACACAATTAACAAAAGATGAACAAATTTAATTATGATTAAGAACAACTAATATCCTAGAAGTACATGTGGGGATTTTAAAGAAGCATGAAAGTGTACTAGGCTATTTTGAGTAAGGATGGAAGTTGCACTTACGAGTTATTAGATAAATGAGAGTTGCTTCCCTTCTCTTCTTTTGGCTCAAGTACCTTTCATTTCCAAGAGCTCTACCTATTAAATTCTTTTGATCTCTTCTTCCAAAATTCTGATTTTTCCTTTTGTTTTTATGCCTTCAAATTGCTCCTTTAATTCTTTTTCTTCTTTTCTTCTAACCACACTCCTTGTTTTTATTCCTTGTTGTTCATCCTCTTCTTTCTCCACAAGGACCTCATCCTTACATATATCATCTTCCCCTTCTTAAAGAGAACTCAACCACAAATTTTGAAACCCTATATAACAAAAAGAAAAATCAAAATCACTTAACTTTTGGCTGCTAGCAAATTCTATGATGTACTCCTTAAATTGTGGAATAATTTACATCTCAAAAGTTGACTTGAAGTTCTATTAACCACTTCAATTTGACCACCTATTTGGAGGCGACATATTGAGAAAAGAAGTTAAGTACCAAGTTACCTCGCAAGGTCCTTCAAAAGTGACTAACAAACTTAGAGTCTCTGTCAAATACAATACTCATAGAGAGTCCATGTAATCTAACCACTTCTTTAAAGAATAAATTAGCAATATGACATGCATCATCTACTTTGTGTCATGGTATAAAATGAGTCATCTTTGAAAAGTGATCCACAACCATAAAGAGAGATTCATGCTTATTCATCAATCTAGCCAATCCAAGTATAAAATCCATAGAAATATCTTGCCAAGGAATATCAGGAACGAGAAGAGATGTTAGCACCAGTGGGCTGCTATGATGATTTGATGAAGCCAACCAAGTGAAGAAGTTCAAGACCTTATGAGCATATGTGGAATGCATGAAGATTTCATGAAGATTGAAGACTTGGTCTAGAACTTAGGAGTGTGTGTTGTGGGGTAAGGTTGAGGTCTAATTAGTGAAGCATGCAATCTTAATCAATGATAAGCTCCAAATATATTTTCTGAATTAACAA
>Ga0209700_105273_pt1 | contig 22013 bp, 11 predicted proteins | sample SiratroredBW_FD_187528 | JGI IMG/M metagenome (GOLD analysis project Ga0209700, IMG submission 187528) | Root nodule microbial communities of legume samples collected from California, USA - Siratro red BW (SPAdes) (version 2) | ecosystem: Host-associated > Plants > Roots > Nodule | place: USA... | reverse complement strand
ACAGTACCAACACCATGGGATGAGACCTTAGAACCATTAGCCATGGTGATGGAGGGTAAATGACCAGAGGTAGACAAAGAAGAGAAAAGGGATTTATTACCAGTAATATGATCTGTGGCACCTGAGTTTAGAACCCAAGGACCAAGAGAATTAGAGTGGGTGAGCCCAGCAAAAGAGATACTTGTATGTGCAACAGATGCAGTGGAAACAGAGTTCTGACGATCCTCATACCATTTAAGAAATTCATTGAAAATAGCCCGTGGACCTGAGATATCAGATGAAGTAGAATCCATGGTAGAAGGTGACACAGGAGTTGCTTGGACAACCGCAGCAGTTTTAGGTGGACGGCCATGTAAGGCATAACACCTGTCAATTTTGTGACCAAGTTTGCCACAATGGTCACATTTATGACGCCCTTTGTTCGGCTTTCGAGAACGGGTGCGATCATCACGTTGAGATACTAAAGCAGAAGAGTCATCACCTGAAGTAGATATATCAATCTGGGATTTATCGGGTACACGCATAAGGGTGGAAGAAGTAAAAGTAAGCATGGACACAACAGGAGATCCCAAAATCTGATCACGAACAGGAGAATAATCATCAGGAAGTCCATATAAGGCTAACAACATGAAAAACTTGGACCGTTGCTCTATCTCTTGAGACGGAGTGGATGCAGGAGGCAACAATTCATTAAAATCATGAAAAAGAGCATGGATTTTACCAAGATACTCAGACATTGTACCATCAAGACGTTTTGAAGCAACAACATGAAGGAGATTTTGACATACTCCATAAAGACGTTGAGTATCATTAGTATATAATAATTTGGCATGCTCCCAAATTTCTGAACACGTCTCATAAGAGCGAAAAATTTGTTTCAAAGACGAGTAAATGGTCGATTTGAGAACCATGCATAATTGAGCATCAATTTTCAACCAACGAGAAACCTCATTCTCAGGAACATTAGCAACAGACGTTGTAAGATGATTAACGTAGCCTTGACTCTTAAGCCATAACCTAATATCCGAAGTCCAAGTATCATAATTTTTACCATCTAATTTGTCAATTGACAAATGAACATTGACATAATTAGTATAGTGCTCCGGTATAGGAAAAGTAGAGGAGGCGTTGGTAGTTGCGGAAGAATCCATGGAGGAAAGAGAAAAAACGCAAAAAATCAAACGATCAAAATAATAAGGATAGATCTAGAATGCTTACACGACGGCGATCACAACGGCGGTAATCGCTGCCAGAAAAGTCGCCGGACGCGCCGCCACGCGCGGCGGCAGCGGTGACGGTGACCAGAATTAAAACGGCCACTGCAGGGGCGTCGGTGCTCCGATTGACGCGATTCCAAAGGCACAGTAATCGCCTGGATGAGGCGCTTCTGATGGTGGTGTCGCCGACCCAATCGGCGGCGGCGGAGACGGCGGCGGCGGCAGTAGCGGCGCGCGGCAAAGGTTACAGCAGCGGTGAAGGAGGCACTTGAATGAGTCGGTGAACAATGGGTTCACCGAAAAATTTAACCCTAACCCTAACCCTAAGCTCTAGATACCATATTAAAATAGAGAAATAGGTATAAGATTAATTTCCTTGTGTGTAAATACATATAAAGGGATGTTTATTTATAGATGATAAAAATAACATAAATAGTAACAAAATAACAGAGAACATGGAATAAGCCCGTTATATTCAACAGTATTAAACACTTTAGGCCATGAAAACAGTTAGGAAATAATATTAGGCTGAAATTTCTTTCTAGTTCCTATAAAATAAACATGCTTTGATTTATGTCCTTACGTAATATTTTCTTTGCTTACCATCTCCTAAAATTTTAAATAATTGTTCTTAGTCCCTATAGAGAATAAACAAGTCTTAATTTTAATCTCTATCAAATATTTTTGCGTCCAAAATATAAAATCGCTTTTTGTCTATTAAGTTCATTTCAAGGTATATAAATAACATTTATTTTACGGGTTTAGAAGAAAATTAGAGTTAGATATTGTACTTCAAACACTAGCAAGTATTACTTGGGACGGTCAATTTCTGTTAAATATATGTAATTAATCAGTGTCACATAACAGTAGGGACTGACAACAAGTTTTCAACAATTTTTAGGGATTAAAATCAAAACCACTAATTTTACAGAGACTAGAAGCATATTTAAGTTTATAGTACCAAGTATCCATGATAAAATTTATCAAACAAAATAACATATGCTGAAACAGAAACCCAGGAAAATAGTATCATATCATAAAAAATGAGCTAATCAATGGTTTGGCATATACGATACAAACATGAAGCAGATAAATTTGTCATTATCAATAATCTTATGATATCGAAATTACAATAGCCACTTAATAGTTACGGCTTATACACTCAAGTTAGTTTCCGTACAGGTGATTAGACAATAAAATAACCAGATAGTCAGGTAAAAACCAGGCTCAACAACAATCTAGAAGTACATTAAAAAACTAAGTAATTCCTTAGCCTTTAATTTGCAATTTGATTAGTAATCCCTCAGTAAAAAGCACAAGACGCCACAAAAACTAAGTAATTCTTGTGAATTTTTGGATGATCAATAATAAACTCATTAACACAATACTTACTAGTTTCCAAACAACTCAATCTTGTTTTTTCAGTGCTAACATCTTGTTATCTTACCCAACATGTTACATAAGCAACGAAATCTTTATTGGTTATCTTACCATCAATGCCAGATGTTCGTTACCAGTCCAGTCCTTACACTCAAAACCACTTTACAAACATAAGAATTATAAAATGCATGTGTTGTATCTCGTTTCAAATTTCATCCCAATTTTTGGTACGAACTCACTATAAACTCTAGCATGTCTCCCTCTGATTTTAGTTTTTCTCAACTAGTAAACCCATCATCATTGCCATCCTCAAATTATAATGTAATAAGAGCTTGTCTTTCACCTTCATAGTTTCCAGATTCAAACCAAAACTTTCTCCATAGTTTGATCAAATTAACAGAATATCCATGCTAAAATCGAATTATATTATCTTGAAAAAAGAGTATCAGTGTAAAGGTATATGCTTACCACGTAACTGCAAACATTGGGGTTTAAAACCAATACCTTTACCATGCAAACAAGAAATGCAAATATTTTTTAAGAAAAAATTAATATCACCCACCCGTAGTGGACAAATTCTAGGCCAGCACCAGCAAGACCTCGAGAAATTGCATTCTGAAATTTGACAATGGACAACCATTTAGTTTCATAACCATCAGAGCTTTAACACAAATTAAAAAAAAAAAAACGAATGTTATACAGAACAATCTAAACCTGTAATAATTTGGCTGATATTCGGGTATCATGGCCAATAGAAACTCTCAAATGCTGAGAAGGATCCGCTTTTTTCTTCTCCATTAACCATGCAGCAAAAGCAGCTCCTATTGCCTCAGCAACAGGTTCAGTGAGGTTAACTTTCTCTCCCTCGACACCATCAATAGCCACACCACGTATGTCACTGTTAAATTAATTTCATTTATAAGTTTATAAGTCAGTGTGCAGGATGTGAGCCCAATAAATGCTATCGCATCACTATACAGGTTACAATCCAAACCAGGTTAGCACTGCAACCTCCATCAATCATATGCAGCATTTTTAATACAATTAATAGAAAAAGAAATACAAAAGTGGGGGACCAAACCAAAACCCACTAAGGGAATCGGAAATGTGTACAAACTTCAGAGACAATACATAGAGGCACTCCATCTCACCATGTAAAAATTAAAATTCCAAAAGCATAAGCAGCTAAACTATCCGTACTCCTATTTCCCTCCCAAAAAATGTGTGAAAATCTAGATTGTATATCCCTACTAGATTCCGAAAACATTATTCTATCTATTCCGTAACTTCCAAGGAACTCAAAAACTATAAGAAGAAGCTTTCACATTAAGCAGAAATTGATCTCCACCCAAAGAGCTCTCAACCTTTTTGAAGAGTGATATCAAAAAGCCCGAATAACACCTAAGAGTTCAGCTCCAAAAGTTGAATCTGCTTATATAAATCCTAGCTATCTTAATAAAAAGGAAGACGGGATTTTCTAGCTGGAAGCTTTCTTTAAAATAGAAGTTTACAGTCATTATTATATTCAATGCGAAAAGATTATATAGCCATTACAAAATATTTTTTATTAAATGATTAACTTTTAATTTTAGCGAGAAGTGGCAAAATAAGCTCTTCAGAATTAAATAGAATACTATTAGGCTTTATTTTTTATTCTGTTTTGTCTAAATGCCTTGACATACACAACATAGATTGTGTACAGCAAATCAGCAATTAACAAGGTAATGGAAAGGAAAGGAGCAAAGAGGATTCAACTATATTCCATGTTCATCTCGTTTCCTCTTTTACCATTCAGAACCTTTACAGAGTACTTTGCTTCCTGTTTTGATGTTTTCATCTATTCCTTTGCACTTAGTGTCTCTCTCTCCACATAAATAACAGAGCGCACTATCCTTTGACTAAAACAACGTATGGGAAAAAAATACGAAGGCATGAACAAATTTCTATTAAGATGAGAAAAAGGAGGGGGCAGATAGTCCGCTGAAGAAGTAGATTTTGTAGCAATATAAACTTATTGGCTAGATAGCTTGTAATGAAGTGATCTTCACCTGCCATTCTGAAGCTTTAGAAAATCTGTCTTGTCTAGATGTGGCAAAGCAGTAGCAGACGCAGATGAAGAAGCTGCAACAGAAGTCCAAAGGAAATGGAAGGTACAAGCATCCATTAGAAAACACGCTAGTTAAAAACCACCAAAAGGTTGAGAGTAAAGCAAATTCTGTCAAAAACACAAGGGAAATGTATGCCTATATACAGACACTAACACAATATTGTTACATGTAAGAAGTATGTAAAGGAAGGGTTAAAGAGAGCAATATTTTAAATGTGTTTAAAATTTATGAGTATTTTCGCTTCATATCAACCAGAATAATTAGAATCTAGAACAGACAGACCATTGCAGTGAAAATTTCTCTGGATACTAAAATGATTCTGGGGTTTGTATAAAGTGCGCAATTGCATGGAAGAGGCAGTCCATGCCAATTTCCCTAGCGGAGAGGGAAGGTTTGAGTTGCGGGGATAAGGGGCAAAATAATAGTCCCTTCGACCCTGTGACTGTGAAGCGAACAACTGTGTATTCTGTTGGAAGCTGTGTGACACAAAAACATTTTGGACAATCTTCCCTGATGTTGTTGCTGCATGTAAACATTCACACTCTTATCAGATTCATTCAGATTTTCAGGTTCATAAAATGTCTCTCTCTATCGCTCTCTCTAGTTTTCTAACCAAAAATTTTCCTTCAATTACATCTTTCTGGTTATCAAGTGGGGTGAATTGTTTCTCTAGCTCTAGTTCACACTAAAATTTCATGAAACTTGGATTGTACGAACACTCAAAACTTGTTCCGATTTCAAATATTATTATTATTATTATCAATCACTGAATAATTAATTCGATGAGCAATTAAGAACGATGGTTTGTAATCGAATTGAATGGATGAATAGAATGAAAGAAAAAGTGAGGGTTTGAAATGGAATGAGACCTGCCATGTGATGCGACGAAAGTTGCAGAGACGGTGCTTGAATTGGCTTGACGGAGAATTAGAGACAAGTGCGAAGCTGTTTTTCTGTAACCTTCTTCCACTTCAGTTCACCTACTTTGCTTTACAACAAACAAACCTTGCACACGTGACATGACATGTCACACATTTACACCCAGCTCACTATTCCTAATTTCCTATTCCCATTTTTATTCTTATTCCTATCCGTATTCCTATTCCTGTGGTTTTCAAGTTTTGTCCACAACAGGGACAGAGATTGGGTTTTTGTCTTGCACAATCATCAAATAAACTGCACCATAGCAACCTCATCCACTGACCCAATATATTTGTCATGAAAAGGTAATTTATCTTATTCATATTAAGTAAATGAAAAGTATAAATTTTATTCAAAAGAAAATATTCATTATATGTGAGATGAAAAAATTATTTAATGTTTATTTTCTGAGTAATTAAAAATGTAAAGTGTGTTTAATGTTCTTTAACTTGTAGAATAAACACATGAGATGTAATACATACGTATAAAATTAAACTACTTAGATTTTATTCAAATATATAAACCGTTCTGATGGGATTCAAGAAGTAAGTATTGATAATTGACATGAATCCATTGGTTGGAATTTAAGAACGGATTAGTCTAGATAAATTTAAGAGTTGGTGTGAGATTCATTCTCACTAATTTACAATTTACAAAATATATTATATTTTTCTTAATTTTTCAAAATGTTTAAAACAAATTTAAATTATTAGTTTGTCTTATTTGTAAGTAAATAAAAAAATTAAAATTCTTATTAATCTTTTTCTTAGTTATTTAAACTCATTAGATATGTAACAAGTTTAGTCTTTTTCATATGGTTGTTCTTTAATAGCTAGATCTTCAACTGATAGGTCACCTTTTACGGTAATACTTTTTGAATCTTTTTAAGTCTTCTTTTAGTCATAAGTCCACCTACCTAAGTTTTGAATTAGATTATAAATTTCATTTTTCGTTTCGTGGGTTTAGACTTTCTCATTATAAATCTCATAGAATTGGTATTGGATATCGACATCAAATTAGTTACTTTAGAGCTTGACTTGAATGTGAAGTACTAAATTTCAAAATAAATTTTTTCTCGATCTCTCATGTCATATTTGATTTCTTTATCATTTTTCTCTTTTGAACGAGTTTATTATATTTATGTCTTCTTCTTTGTTTTTTTATTTTATGTAGATATATTAATTTTATTTGTCAAATAGTTCTGCCTCACATTTTATTTATTAAGTTATTTAATTATTAAAATTATTTAAAAAAAATAAAATCAAACACTAAATTAAATACATTACTTAAAGATTAATAAAAATATAACCGTGAGACAAAAAAAAAAAAACTACCCACTAACCTGTTAAAAACAAATAATTTTTATTTTTTATTTCAACTAAAATATGTAAAATACTATTTTCATTTTAGTTTTCAATCAAATTAACAAAAATAAAATAAAATATATATACTATTAAGATGGTTTCTCATGGTATGAATGAACACTATTCTTAAAGATTTATTGCGGTGTATTGTGTAAGGTTTACCTTTCTTGTTACCTACTTTAAGAGTATAAACCCTTTAAGAGTGTGTAATCTAGGCAATGTGAGACTCTATATACCTTTTATAATACTTACAATTTAGAGTAATTCTCACATATTACAAAATGTAAGAAAAATAAAGAAGAAAATTCATGAGTCCTATGTAGATATTATACATAAGAGTTGGTATAATAAGTTATATGAATCAGTCTTAGATTGAGAAACTTAACACATAGTATAATTGGTATAACAAACTATATGAACCAAAAAACACTTAATGTGTGTTAGCGATCAATCAATCACAATACACCTCCATAATTCTTAGTTATCATTGTCTTATGCTTATTAGGTTATGTGCATCCTGATATTTATGAGTACTCTAGAGTTCTTAACAAGATCTCACGCAAGTGGCCCCACTTGATATTTATATAGGTGATTCATAAACTCTTTGTTGCAAAACATACACCATCCACAAGAGATGTGAAAATTATTAAAAACTTTGTCAAGTTAAAACTTTTACATTATATAGAATTAACTACAAACTTTGCCTTCCCAATGAGATAGTATCTAGCAATTGTTCACACCACAAGAATGTACAAAATTGATTTTAAATCAATCTTAGTGTTAATAGAATTGACAAGTGACTTGCTTTTACATGTACAAACCATATTCATAGGATCTCAACCACGAAAGTTGGTTTTTCATCACTTATTTGTTTGTAGGTGGCTTGAGTTTCATTCTCCTTGATGTTTCTAAAAACAAATTTCTTCCTAGAGGTTTCGTTAAAGGATCTGCTAGATTCTATTTTGAAAGAAACTATTTTGGCTGAAATACAAGAGGGGGAGTGAATTGGATTTCAGAATCTTTTTCAAAAACTAGTTGACCTTCTAACAAAATTCAAATTCTTTTAATAAACTGGATCTTTATTGACTTTACTTAGCAAGACAGTAGAATGAATCAGTAAATAGAATATAATCCAGTCATAGTACAATGCAACAAATCAAACAATTTTATAAAAATTTAAATGTAAGTACGGAAACGATTTAGTTTACTGCACAAAAACAGAATAGAACTTAACCACACAAAAAGAACTGATCAACTTCAAGTTTATCAAGCTTGACTGGTTAAAACCCTTTTTGTTAAACACTATAAACTTTGTTAAATGTATGAAAAACAGTCTTTAATCAATAACAGTGAGAGATTTGGTTTTCTGGGAAAACAAACTGATAAACAGTAAACCCAGCAAATTGTAAAACTGCAAATTTACAGGAAACTGATATACAGGTTATTAACAGATTCAAAGCAGTTTGGATTAGACTGAGTTAAAATGGAATAAATGATTTTAAGTTGTTACTAAAAGTGCTTTCAAAAAATGATGAAGTTATTCAATTAGCAAGATTCACTTAATTTTGAAAATTCAAGAAAATCAGCAAGAATTAGCAAGAACAGTAAAGAGAGAGAGCAAGAGAGAATCAGGACACAGTAGATTTTTATACTGGTTCACCCAACAACCGGGCTACGTCCAGTCCCTCACACACAGTAAGGATTTCACTAAACTGATCAACCTGATCCAGTTTACAACACTTGCCTACAGCAAGATGATACTGCACTCTATAGCCAACCCCTGCTGAACCTACAACAGTACAAGAAACACCACAGAATCCACTATGTGCTTCAAGAACTCCCTTGCTGAAACCCACAGCAAGTAACGTTATACAGAGTCCACTATATAACTCAGAAACGTCTCACTGCAACTCGCAGTAGACCACTGCTGATCCCACAGCAGAACAGGAAACCACACAGAAACCCACTGTGTGTTTCACGAAGCCCTTGCTGAAACCCACAACAAGTCGCACCCTGTACAGAGCCCACTGTACAGAACAGAATTACCAACCTAGACAATTCAAGAACGCAGTAGAAATGTCAATACAGATGAAGGATGAACACGGTTGCTGCAATACAAGCACTTCTATACAAAAGAATACAAAAGTAATAAGGAAGAGTATAGAAGGCTTTGTCTTTATGATCGAATCAGCGAAGAACTGTCTCAGTCAAATGATAGCTCCAGCAGCAGTTCAAGAAAACAGTTCTTGATGAAAAACTTCGATTGATCTTTGATCACAAGATTCACGGGCGCATTTGCTCTCTTTGAAAAATCTCAAACTTTCGTGCTCAGAAAATGTTTTGAATGATTTTCGTTACTTTTCAAAATTTCGCGCCAGCTATTTAAACATAACTGTCATTTAAAAATTCAGTCGATTGATTTTCTAAATAGTCGACTGTTTTTCTCCAGTTAGTTTAAAACAGTTGTTCAAAACGCAAGTTTTGATTTTAATGATTTCTCAAAACTTTTGTTAATACAGAAAATGCTTGTGGAGCTTATCATTGATTAAGATTGAATGCATCACTGATTAGACCTCAAACTTACCCCACAACACACACTCCTAAGTTCTAGACCTAGTCTTCAATCTTCATGAAGTCTTCATGCATTCCACATATGCTCTTAGGGTCTTGAACTTCTTCACTTGGTTGGCTTCATCAAATCATCACAGTGGCCCATTGGTGCTAACATATTTTGACATAACATAATCAAAGGAATTTGTTCCACTATTTAGCATATCCTTTATCAAATTATGCCTCGGTTGTATATATTTGTTCTTTTTGTTATAAGTTTTGTTTTTTGTTATAACTACTGTGATTTACAATCACAATGCATGGATACACATAGGGTTAATTTCACTTAATGGAATGTTTGCTAATAATTTTTTTTAACCACTCAACTTCACTTCCATATATTTTGAAATCAGAAAACTTTGATTCTATTGTTGATCTTACAATAAGTGTTTGCTTGATTGATCTTCATGTAATTACACCATCCTTAGGTGTTAGCACGTAACAACTTACAGATTTTGTCTCTTTTGAATTAGTAATCCAGTTAGCATTATTATACCCTTCTAGTGTAATGAGAAATTTATTATATTCAATGACATCCATTGTGTCTCTTAAGTATTTCATGAGTCTTCCAAGTGCATATTAAGGATCCTAATGAGGACATTGAGTATACCTACTACATAAGCAATATTTGGTCTAGTAACTTGTTAAATAGAATAAGCTCTCAATTATTTGGACATACTTAGGTTGAGAAATAGATTCTCTTCTATTCTTCTTTAATTTAAAGTTAGCATGATAAGGAGTGCTTATTGTAAACCCTAGTCTCCAACATTTACAAGGCAAAAAGTAAGGAAATTTGTTTAAAATTTATATCAACTAAAGGCAAAAAGAAAATAAATGAATAAATCAAGTGGTAAAAGAACCTATATCTCCTTATCACATGTGTATGTAGAGAGGGAGTAGGGGGAATGAAGTGGTAAAAATAACCTATATTTCCTTATCACATGTGTATGTAGGGAGGGAGTAGGGGGAATCAACAAGATTTGAACTAAACTGTGCACAAAATGTTGAAATAGGCCTACAACTTCATTCGTGAGAGACTGAGTCCTTTACTATCCACTTTGAAAATGTAAGGAGTGCCTTAATATATACAATGGTAAATATCTTTTGTAATATTAATAATTCACAACACTTTGATGCTCTTTTCTCTAAAAAATTTGAGTTAGTGTAGTGTGAAAGAAAAAGGAAAATGTAAATTAGAAAGAGTTTTTGCATCTACACTCTCATGATTACTATTTGCACTCCCATAATTTTTAAAATGCCCATTCTATCTTTCATAAGAATATTTTAATGGTGACTTATGAATTGCCTATTTTAGAAATATTTCAGAACATGCTTTCCAGAACAAGATTTGTAGAATTAGATTTTGAGACAAGCTTCTCATAATAAGGTTTTTAAGAAGAATCTTTCCTAAACATATGAGATGTCTTTTAGAACAAGTTTTCTGAAACAATTTTTTTTTGGAACAAACTTCCTAAAATTTTACATAAACATTCATCTTCTCTTTCAAATTGAACAATCCGTAAACATTACAAATTGAGCAATCTAGAAGTTTGCTTTATGAAATGGAAAAAAATTACAGTCCACTGAACCTAACACATCTAATGTTTTTTTTCTCTCTCTCTCTCTCTTCGTTCCCACCATCAACGATGTCTGTTTGGCGAAGGCTCCAAGCTTCATAAAGGTCGTTGACAACACCTCCACTAATGTCGTCATCATCAGCACGAGGCTTAGTAGCAAGGGTACAATGACAGCGTGGAATGGTTGTTGTAGTGAGGGAAGATATTAGTCCTTTTGTTGTTAATATGGAGGTGCAGGTAGTAACCATGAAGCTGCAGGAAGCAAAAGTCATTAGCAAGTCGCGTTCTTCTTTAGGGGATATCGATTTGCAAAGCAAAAGCCCAGCCCAAGATATTCTCAACAATGGCAGCAATCATACGGCTTCTTCCTGCAATTCCAAGCCTTCTTGAGGCACCTTCAAAACCTGAGAAAATACCAATTTTATCTTTAACATGTTTACAATTTTATCCTTCTACTAAATAAAAGATGAAACAGTGAAATTGGAGGTGGGAGGTGAGGGGTCATCGGTGATGAGGTGCAAGGGTAGATTGGTCTACTTCTACGGTGGTGTGCATCGTCGGCGACACTAGAAGAGTGAGAGTGCGGTGGCACGACAGAGCGGCAAAGCGCATTGCCAGAATGTCATGTAAGTTGGGGTGGGTTGAGGTTGTATTATGGAACATGTGTTCCGAAATGTATTTTGGTTTTTACGAATGAATTACGGAACACAATGTTTGTTACGCAACTCATTTTGCAGGAAATATGAGTTACAAAATGATTTGCGGAATGCTCTGTTCCGCAACCCATCTTGTATGACACACAATGCACTCCCAAATTGCAAACCATATTAAATTTCTTCAAATACTCTACAAATCTAAAAATACATTATATATATATTTCAAATAATCCTCAAATATGTTGGTATTGAAGGTTCATGGATTGAAAACAAATCGAATGACAGAACAATGGTTATGCTTTGGAGATGATACTGCAGAGCTGAAATAAGTGGAGAAGGAAATATGAGAGTTTTAGGATAAAAAGGTATTTGAATCTTCACAATAATATTTTAAAAGTATTTTGGTCCGAAATGAAAAATTTGGAGGTGACAAAAAAAATACTTGGAGGTACAGGAAGAAAGAGTCCAGCAATCATGGATTTACTTTTCTCATGGATCCTTCTTCTCTGGCCCACACAATCATGTACCTTAACCTGAAAACAACGCATTTGGACTGGTTTAAGGTTAAGGTACCAAAAAAAACAATTTCGTTGGTTTTTCCACCATAAAATAAAATTTAAACTGATCTCAAATTTAATTAGATTCGTTTCATTTCTTTTCTAAATAAAGTTTAGATAGTTCAAATTGCACTAATCTGATTAAAATTGTATTGATTCAGCTGAAGTTACTTGGTTAGCATAAAAAATCTATTATATTTTTAAGTTTCTATTTCATGCTTTACTTACAATATAAATTTTAAAATCAATATTACTGGAAACTGATTTGTATTCTTTAATAATTTTTAACAAAAACTAAATAAGTTTCAAGTGTTAATATTATTTTCAATTAATATGTAACATTTATATAGCTATGATTTTATACATTCGATTTTACTTCACCTGGAATATCTTAAAGAATTTGGATACTAAACATAACCAAATACATAGGAATACTAGATAAAAAGTAAAAACAAACGAAAAAGTGAAAACAAAAAAAGGCGGAAAAATTAATATATAAATTGTATAACTGTAAAAGTTTTTTTTAATATATTGAGTTCAAAACAATTAATTCAAGAACCAAATTCAAAATAAAATAATTCAATTAATTAAAATAATCTAAAACCATTGATTTAGTTTGAATTTGATACAGATTTACAGAATCAATGTAATCCAAAAAGAAGTATAATTGCTGGACTGTAAGACATACCCAGAACTTCAAAGTGGATCGACTATAAAATAAAATAAAATAAAATAAAAATTCAAAATGAATCTTCATCTTTGGTTGGTAGTAACGTACAATCTTCCAAAAATGTAAACAATTTAGTCAAAAATCCCAGAAAAGATCAGAGTCTAAGACTCAGATTCAAGGATTTTATTTGATTTTGATACCAATTGGTCTTATATGATATCATTCATAAAAAAAAAAAGTACTATTAAGATTTTATTGGTAGTAAATTTTAATATGACTAATAAAAGATGGATTTGAACGGTGGATTAGTTTTAGCATCTCGAGTGTGTGTAGAAATCACTGCATGGAAATAGGTTTGCAATAATTGAAGTTCATATCTTATAGTCATGTTCTCAATTTGATCACTCAAGTAGAGGGTTAGATACAGTCAACTCCACAGACAGATGACAACTAGAGCAATTTCACAATCACATCCATGTTTGAAAATGGTGCTTTTGACTTTTTTAATTTTGGAATACCAACTTTCTGACTCTACAAATACAAACAGCTTGTTCAATTTCGATGTTCCATATGTTTTAAAAGCAATCCAGAATTTATGGTGGAACCAGACATGGAACCAGATGAAGTTGACAATGGACAATCCCCAATCCCCATGTGGGAAATCTGATGCATTAGTTGACTTACGAAGAAACCTCTCGGGATCTGTGATTGATCCAAAAAAATTAACATGCCAACTATTTCTAGCCATTATAATAACCTTCATTAACATTCACATGCAAACCCTACAACCTTATATTAAATTACTAAACAAGTGTGCATACATAATCTTTGTCCAACACAAAAACACACATTGTGCCGATGTTGGGGGCATGAAATAGTTGAATTGAGCTGTGTTTCTTGACCTTTCTATATCTGTCTTTGCTTGGGAAAGAAAAAAGTATATATTATAGTAAACAACATCACAAGCACCCACACATATAGTTGAGTAAGTCACAATCCGAAGTTCATGTGAGGGCAAAAAAATTCATATAACTGGGATCCCAAGAGATCATTTACTCTTTTCCTGTAACTGCGCCATACTTGGGGATCGGAATGTGGATTACTAAGCCATTCGTTTCGCCATTTCATAGGCGGAAGAGTAGCTTTTATATATTTTTTCTATGTTCTTATCATCTGCATGCATGCCATTTTTTATATTCTTTCCCTTAATTATACCAACTTACAAAGAATGAAATGTGGGCAACTTTTGCAGTATAATTACTGGTCAATGTCATTGGTGCCTGTCAGTTATAATATGCAGATTAACCATATTCAGATGCAACTATTTATTACTTAACTTTATCTTTTCTGACTTCATCATGTACTATATGTTAATCAATATACTTAAACTGTACTTTCTAATGTAAAAGTTTAATATTGAAAAAGCGACCTTACATATACATATACATCAGGTACTACTATACACCGAAAAAAATTAGGTAAGAAGTTAATATAGTGTTGCATACAAATGTCATACACAAGTCATTTATGAATGCTAAACTACCAATTATTTGCGGTCATTCAATATATATAAAGCATGTCCTACCTTAACAATTAAACAACGTCATTTCCATCTAATTTCTTTTTTGTTCTCAAAAGAAGAGGCTGACATGCATTTTTCTCTCTAAATTAATCTCTTTTGTTTCATATTGTACAATACTATCATTTACCACTTTCTTCTCCAGTAGACTTTTTAGGTATATCATCCAGCTAACACATACACAAATATATTATGTGTGTGTATGAGAGTGTGTGAATGAGGATATTGCACGTGAACAATTGGTGGCCAACATAGTTCACATATGCAGAATTGACTGAATTTAATTATTAATGAATTTTGAAAATTTCCATTTCACATTCAACAATTGTAGTATATATATTTTTGCTGTGTAGAAATCAAAATCTAACGAGGCACAAAATCAAGGACTGGTCCTTCAATCACAACAACCATGATATGAACTATATATTTAATGGCAGGTGACACCCATATGTTGAAGAGGAGGGGAAATTCAATTACAATACAATTAAATATGCATTTTCAGCAAAGTTGCTTTCTTTTGAGAAGCTTCAATTGCAATATCTGTGATGATGATTTGTGAATCGAGAAATGTTGTATCTTAGAATTCTTTTTTTCTGATATCTTTTTATTATTATATAAAGTAGTAAATTAAAATTGATGTATTTTTTTTATTGTAAAACATAAAAAAAAAACATTTAATAATTTATTTGTTTTGGTAAATAAAAAATATTATAATAACTTGTGGAGTGAGTTTATGAATGCCAGCCCATCAGTCAACCTTATCTCATATACTAACCGATGGTTGGGAAATTAGATGCAGGTTGCTTCACATGATAACAGTAGAAGGATTAACTATTGCATCACCACTACGATATTTATCGAAAAAGACGAACAAAATAACTATTATTGATGGTAATAGTTTTGTCATATTAAAATGGTGCGGAGAAAAGACTTCCACTTGTTAGTTTTTGAGCTCATACAATATTCAAGAATATATATATATATAATTGTTATGCTTTGAGCTAGACTTCAGGAGGAAAAAGCCTGTGCTTAGGCATTTGAAAGAGAATAAAGCGAAAAAATAGAGTAAAAGAAAATTAACTATTATCCGATAGTAAAAAAGGATTAACAATATCATTCTAAAATAGTAAATTTTTTTGTATTGATTCACTTCTTTACCTTGTTGAGATCCATTTATTTGGTGATGTGAGACAACTGTCTTTGTTTTTTAATTATTCCCAACATGATTGATGATGGCAATATTTGGCAGTTGTTACGACGTAACATCATAATTTTCTGTGTTTGTTTTTTTATTTTTGGGAGAAAGGGCTATGGAGAATCTTGTTGAAGTAGATACTTTTCCAACGGAGTCACACGGTTTATTGTCCAATTGTGGGGTAAAACGGCCAACGGAGTCTACAACAAGGTGCTGTTCCCTACTTCAGACCCTGCTACTTGGTCACAAAATTGGCTGATTTTGCCTGCATTGTGATTATCAACTTCAACTTCATATCATATTATTATGTTATTCACCCGATCTCTGTGTTGCCATTTTATATTGAGAGTTGATGTCCTTGTCTTAATGCTCCAATCTCCTAGAAAACTTCGTGTGCACTGAGTGTATCCTTCATCCTCAGATCACCACCGATACGTGGGCCATACCATACCTCTGTGAAATTCATATAAGAAAGAAGATTTTTGTTTTATTTGGGACTACGGTTGCTGATTAGTTGATTGTCCCCTAAAGTAACTACAAAGAGGAAACTAATTACTTCTCCATCTTGCTTTCTAGGTAAAACTAATTAAGGAAGTGCAGTCTTGTAGATACTAATCACTGTTTATATGGCAAGTATCTCCATTTTGGTTTGCATTAAGTTTCACTTGTCAAATTCAAATACCGACATTTATGTTTTTGCGTACCGTTACAATCCTCAAGTGTTACGTGGTACAACTACTCTGATTGAGAATTCTGGTTTTTCAGAAATGATAAAAGAGTTGCAACAGAGAGGAATTGATATTTTTGGATAAAGATCGCCTTGAGAAGACAATCTCTATTATGAGTTACATCATCGCATAATTTGGAGAGGGATTTTCCCCCATTAAAGGAATTTAGCAACAGAGAAAACTTAACTGAGTGCAAGTTAACAAAAATATTACCCCTCCCTCTAGTTCATGATTACTTAGTTGGAATAACAACACACAATAACTATTATGTTTCTGAATCAAATGGGTAATATTTTTGTTAACTTGCACCTGAGTACATTTATGCAGAAGGAAAAACAACACCTATACAACAAAAGGAAGCACTAAAGCTATTGAAATAGGTTAAAAATAGTTAGCCGCAAGATTTCTTCAAGAACTCACTGGCGCAGAAACTGAAAATAACAAGTTGATTTGTTACAGAGCAATACATAACGTGTTAACGTTGTCGGTTCCCAGATCAGATATGTGCTGATCCTTGTACCAGGGAGACCCTCCATCAGAATTATTCTCAATTGGGCTATTTTGGTGCAAAGCAGAACCTAGGCCATCAGAAGCATTAGATGTCTTGAGTGAATTCCCCTCAGACACACTATTCCCAGTTGTACTGGCAGAGCTGGTGTTTGAACTCTTTTGCTCCGTGTGAATGAGTTTTCCAAATAACAAGATGTGGGGTGCTTTTGTAGCATTCGATTCCTTAAAATTCTGGTTAGGATTTCCCACAGTCAACAGGCAAGATATGTCAACATTGGTCTTAGTAGTAGGATTAGAAGTGTTGCTCTTATAGGTTCCACAAGGAGGCCTAATAGGTTTTGTTGCATGGTCAAGCCTAGAGAACCCACCTAGAAGCATGTCTGCTGGGAGCTTGTTGAAGGGAAAATCAGATGGAGATAGTCCAAATTGAGCATGCCTGGCTCCCTGTATGCCTGCAGAACTACTATTTTCAATGTTACAAAGAGAATTGGTATAATTGAGAAGGTTGCTAGAGAATGATGGCACTGGGAGTTGGTTGATGACTTGAAAATATGGGTCATGTACGAAGCGTTGTTTCTTTCTAGGAGGTGAGTATGCAGAGAGATTGAAGGTGGGCATGTTAGAGACTAGTTCAACCAGCCAAGGGTTTACACACTTCACATTCTGAAGTAAATCTGGTTCATCCCACACCACCTGAAACATGACATCACAAATTCTAGATTATTTTCATGTTTAAGCATACTTTAAGCCAAAAGAGTACCAACCAACAAAAAAAAAAATGAAGACAAATATCCTGCCATAGTAATGTTAAAAGGTAAAGGTAACTCGGACTTCCAAAAGTGAAGTTCAATCAACAAAGGCACTCTATGGAGGGCAGTGCCTAATTGAAGCAACCACGGTACTTCCTAGAAAGAATTGTCAGCACTGAACAGACATGCTTAAAATGATTTGCTACTTTACTGTAGTTCAACAGTTATTACTATTGACCGTTATTCTTTAATTGAAATGGACCTTGAACATTACGAAAATCCATTTATAGAAAACAATTATGCTGTAAATTAAAATGCTGCCTAACACAGCTCATACAATTTGCTAAAGTCAGAGTATCATCCAGCAACTATTTAATAGGAAAGGCACACAACACATAAATAAGAAAGATAAACAAAAACATTGCATCAGGAAATAATCATATTGTCTGACAAAGTGTAAACTGTGCTACATCTTTTTTAAGCATTGAACAGTTTTAGAATGAGGGTGAAAAGGAGTTAACTGAAAATCCAATGAACAGTTTAACCATTGACGAAGCAATGTCACTGTTGGTCAAATCAGTACCAGACAGAGAGAAAAAAGTATACCCTCTGAGCAAAGACAAGTTGAGGAAGGGGATCTGAACAAGTTAACATGTTAATGCAATAGTAAAAGGAAATCCATAATGGGGTGTACTGTACCTGCAGAAGACGCCAAGGAGAATCAGGCCAACGAATGGGATCTGCAACCTGAACAGAAGAAATGGTTCCCATGAACCAGCTAATCCTAGAAGAATCCTCAGTTTCAAAGGGCATTTTGAATCTCATCCCAGAACACCACTGAATTTGCATTGCAGCCTTCACAACAGAAGCCTTAACACAAAACTCAGGGGAACTAGCTCTTGGATAGTACACAACCTCGAAGGGCCTACCATTAACAGCACAAGCTACAGCCTCAACAACAGATTCAGCAGCCACTCTTCCCACCATCTCGTCACCGCCACCTTTTGCACCACCCACCAAGCTGCTCTCACTCCCACACAAGAATCCAGAACCCCCACCAAAGAGAGGGTTCCATCCGGAAGAGAACTCAGACCCTCCTCCACCAATCCCTTTCTTAGCCCTCCTTATCCCAACACAAAGATCCCCGTTTTCTGCCCTCAGAAACACAATGGAGTCCCCAGCAACAAGCCTCTTCTGGTTCACAAAATTGCTCCATCCAGTTGTCAAAAGATGCCTCCTAGGCGTCCCCCTATAGATATGCCTAAACTTCCAGCACTGTCCATGCATATCCTTGGCGATGATTGTCTGAACTGGAGGCTCAGCTGAATAGTCCAACCTCGGGAAGATGGTTTCTGCACAGTAACGAGGCACAGAAAACCCTCCACCGTTGTTGGCATCTGATTGTGTGAGTGTCTTGGCAAAAGTGGTAGGAGGTTTCTCGTGACCCTCCACTCCAGTGTTCCCCAAGAAACAATCATCCTCCAAGTCCAATTCATGCTCCCTCAAAGGGATCAGCCTCATTTTGACATACACCTCATCTGTGTCAGGGTCTGCCATGTATTTCATTGCAGAGAGTCTGCAAGGGACGAGTGGCGGAACCCGGGTTTGGCCAAAATCTACTTTCCCACGAGCGTGTTCCGCGTGGCCCTGGGGAAAGTAGAAGACTTTTGTGTTGAGAGGTGGCATTTGAACCATGGCACCAGCACAAGCATGCCACAGTTGAGAATCTAAGCACCTTTCTGAACCCCTCTCCATGTTTTCCATAACCTTAAACATCTCAGTGTAAAATATTAAATATCCTTGCTTTTCACGAGAAAAGACAACCCAGATAAAAGGTTTGAAGGAAATGAAGGTTCTTTTTTTGTGGCCGAGAAGAATAATAACAGATGAAGGTATGGAAATGAAGGAGAAGGGATAGAGATGCCAAGAGGAGAAAAGGATTGTTTGAAGTATGTGGTATGATCAGCTATATGGAGAGAAGAGAAGGTGGTTGGATTGTGACGGTTGATGATGGAAGAAGAAGAAGAAGAAGATTGTTGTAACTAAAGAGAAAAGTGAATGTGTTGCTGATTGGTGGATGAAGAAAAAGTAGAGAGAGAAAATTGATGTGGAAGAAGAGAAGAGAAGAGAAAGGAAAAGTGGGGAGTGAGAGAGGGAGTGGGATGTTGGAGGTACATAAAGACACACACTGCTCTCTTTCTCTCTCTCTCTCTCTCACTGTCACACGCGTATGTGGTTCTCCCAGTTGCCGACCATAACACAAACATGAATTGAAAATCGACATTACAGTTTACAACTCACGTACTCATAAATGATAAAACCATATAATAATATCCTTTTTTTTATGTCACTGTCAAATTATATATAAATATATCACTTATTTTCGTTTAGTAAAGAAATAAATAAAATAAGGAAATATGTGACAAATAAAGAAAAATGAGAGTTATTTGATTGAAAATATATTCTTATATAAATTATATTTTTTTTACCTTTCCATTATATATTTATTAAATTTTTATACTATTTTATTTTTATTTAAAAATATTTATAAACATCATAATAATTAATTATGAAATCTCCATAACCAACTATAGTTCTGATGTTTTCTTTTCTTTTTTCTTTTTTTACTTTCTTCATTAATAGGCTATGTATAGCTTATTGAAACATTAAAGGTATTTTTATTCTCAAAATATTATAAGTAATTTTTATTTTAAAAAAATATTTTAAATTTTGTAATTTTCTGCATAAACTTTATATTCGATTTGTATCTGTTATCTGCATTCTTTTAAACATTAAAAGAAATAGATTTGTGCCTATATGTTGTATATATTTTTTATTCTTACTATATTATATTTTGAAGTTTACTTAATTATATTATTAATATTTGTATAAAATAAATTAATACAAAAATTGATTACGAAAATTCAACGATAATTTAATTTTGCAACATTTATAATAGTAAATGTAAAATATTATAATAAAAGCAAAATTTGTATACTTAATAAAAAAACTGTTACATATTACTACCTCTATTCTAAAATAACTACAATTTTAACCACATAAAATTGTTCTAAAATAAATGATATTTTCACCTTGCAATGAAGTTTTAATTTTATTTCTTTTTAATACATATTAAATTAATTATTGTTTTAAACCTATATATATAGACACAGACAATCAAACTGCTGCCGATAAAGTATAAATAGAAAGTTATTTTAAATGTTCACCTAATAATTAGGTCAATCGTTAGACAACACTAAATAGTCATGTTTTCGCCTTTCTAATATCTAAATGGCGCAGACAAAAATTACGCTTTGACACAAAAATATTCAGATCTATGCGAAAAATAGTCTTATTTTATGGTTGACTCGTTAGCTCTTATTCGTTTGGGAAATAATATATAGATGTGAGAAATAAAATAAATAATAATAATAATTTGAAAAAAAAAGCAAAAAAGTAATTAATAAACTTTACACTTTTACTTTCTTTTTACAAATTTGATCTAACTAGCTACCCACATAAAAAAGGAGTTTCTCACACCCCTTATCTTAAAATTATACTTAAAAAATTTCATCGATTTTTTATTATTTAATATTTTTATTTATATAATTTAGGTTAGTAATGAACTTTTTATATTTAATTTCAAACGTTTCATAACTTTAGATTACACACCATGTGAATAAAAGAAACACATCATATCATATCATATCAATTTATTTTTTTAAGTAATTACCTGTTACATTAAATTTTAACCTGTTCATTTTTTAAATATAATCACATCAACCTTCATTAGCAATCGTAACCATTTTTTTTTCTAAAAAAATAGTATGATCTAAATATAATTTTTTTTAATACAATTATACAACATGAACAAGTTAAAACAAGCAAAAATACTTGTTCAAGCAATATTCTAAAATATATAATGTTTGATCACAAATGTCGTTTTTCTAAACTGATATACTTTTTATTTGAATAATATTTGATCATCTAAGTAAGGAATTCCAATATGGAAAGCACTATCTTAACCTTTATCTCATTAATAAAATTACTTGTTCACGCAAAATATGCTTGATCATAGAAGTTACTTAATTTCATATATTTTAAATATATTATAATCTAAAGAGGAAACGTTAACATAAGCATTTTTTAATCCATTCAAATCCAAAAAAAAAAAAAAAAAATTTTTTAAAAA
>Ga0209700_105272_pt1 | contig 22018 bp, 21 predicted proteins | sample SiratroredBW_FD_187528 | JGI IMG/M metagenome (GOLD analysis project Ga0209700, IMG submission 187528) | Root nodule microbial communities of legume samples collected from California, USA - Siratro red BW (SPAdes) (version 2) | ecosystem: Host-associated > Plants > Roots > Nodule | place: USA... | reverse complement strand
TTTTGATAATTTTGTATCATGGATCGATAAAGTCTGGGTCTAGTCAACCTATCTTCTGAATAACGTTTATATTTTTCTAGTTTAATTTGATCTCTTTTGATAATCTTAGCTATATGAGTTAATGGATACGGATTCATTAATGGTCTGAGAACTAAAATTGTTCTATGATTATGTATTATTCCTGTATAAATGACTCTAAGATTTCCCCTGTGATCTCTATAGTTATTATGATCCATAATTAAGCAATACAATAATTTGTTCTTTTTAAAGCTCTCTTTAGTAGTTTAATGACTAGGTTATAATACTCTATTTTCATATGATATCTCTGAGGGTTTATTGTCTTTTCTGTAGAGTTTTGATATCTTCTTAATGTGCTTCTATATTTGGTAAGGAGAAGAGAAGCATTCCTAGAGGGGTGAGGATCTCTTCTTTTGAGTCTCAGGATGGTTAACTGTCCCATGACAGGGTTATGATAATATAGAACAAACTTTCCGGTTAGTCCTAATATACGTGGTGGTCTGATTTCATTATGGGGCCCATTATAAAGAAGAAAGAAGTTTTTCATTTCCTGATTCAGATTCATACTCTACTTCCCCCCAGAAAAACCAAATATAAAAAACTTTTAATGATGAAAACACAGTTATGCAAGCATGTATATCAGAACACTATGGCTCTGATACCAGTAATGCAGGATCGATAAAAGTAATGCAAATGCAGAGAAGAGAATAATAATAATATTAATATTATTATTATTATTATTAATATTAACAATCATAATTATAAATATAATCACAATAAGAATAATAAAAATCATAATATTATCATATTTGATTGTTTGACGTAGTGGTCAAAGGCTCTCTTTAACATTCAAAACTTATCCTTAACTAAATAAAGTAATACTCTCAAACTTTCAAAGATTGCGCTTTTTCACTCATCCTTCAAAAAAGATGACATTTTAAGACAATTAAAAACAAAAAGTCAACAACTCAAAAATATTATCATTTGGAGACCCATGAAAACCCTTCATTAAAAGTATTAAATAATGCATTATAATAATTACTTATAGATGATAACATGTTATGTTATCAATTCATGAAGTGGTACAAAAATACTATTATCAAACAAGCAGGCATCATAAGAAATGACTAGCATTGCGCTTTAAATTTGAGTATTATAGTGAATTGTATCTCAACTATAATCGCGTTAAACTATTTTAAATTTAAGCATCACATAAAATTATATATGAAACATTTAAAAAAATTAAAATTATTTCATTATTGACAAATTAATCAATTCAAACAAATTGTTTACCTACATAAACTACTTAGATTTTAAGCTTGATGGATTTGGTACCCACCTAGAGTGCACAAATAGAGAAAAAAAATGAGAACAATGATATATGAGGAGAAATTTTAACAAGCAGCAAAACATAAAAAAAGAAAGAAAATATACTAACTCATAAATAAAGTTCTCTAATTTCTTTATTTTCTATTAGGTTTGTAACAACATAAAAAGAAAAGAAAATATACTAACTCATAAACAAAGTTCTCTAATTTCTTATTTTCTATTAGGTTTGTAAATTGTAAGATTTACTTCCTTTAATTTATTTGTAATTTTAGATGTAAATAGTAATTTTATTTTAGATTGTAATTTATCTTTAACAGAATATCTAATCAAGTCCAAGAAGATCATCAAAGTTTTACAAAAAATGAAAAAAAGCATGACAAGTGTGACAAAAGCACAAAATGTATTACAAAAAACATGAGATTAATCTTTATTATTGATCTAAATCTAAGTAATTTAGCTTCTTCTTTTTTTTTAACTTTTAATTTTCCTCCCTTTTTTATCCAAAATCCATCACTAACATATACACTTATAAATAGCCAACACCTCTCTTACAAAAATCACTTTTGACATATATGAAAAAAAAATTAAGAGTTTGAAATACTAATAAATAAGAGTAATATTTTTTCTTGAGTTTTATCCTGGTTTCTTAAAAATTAAGTGATGATTTTTCATGACTAGTGAAGAAAACTTTGCAATTTTAAGTGTCATATTTTTCATCCATATCAAACTTATCTACTTTTACATTTTCATTTTGTTCTCAATTCATATTCTTGTTCTTTTTCCATTCTTTTACCTCATGCCTATTATATGCTCTATATTCCGGTATGATGTTTAATTCATATTCTTTCGGTGTTTCAATTATAGATTTAAATACTTGGTTCTATATATTTGTACTTGTGTTATGCTTATAATACATACTCAAATTATATCATCACTTGTACATGATGTACTCATAATATAGCTTGGATACTATTATAACAAATTTGTTAATAATCATTTAAAGATATCATAAAATTTAACATATCATAAAAATCTATATGAGAACGACTAGAGAGACTTACGTTAATTGATACTCACATAATTTATTATAATGGTCTTATTTCTTTACTAACTTGATTGTTAGATCACCATTCAGAAGTGATAACTTCTATTAAGTTATTGTTCATTTCTAAATAATGCTAAACTCGTTCTTCATTACCGACAACAACTCAATTTACAGAAATTAGAGGTCCTAACTTCTGAATACCATGACCAAAGACATTGAAAACACTAATGACATCATGAAAATTTATGATAAATATTTACAAACCCTAGGTTTTGTGAAACTGAATGTATGAATGGAAAATGAAGTTTGGTTTTTATGTATGATGGGCAAAAGAGAAATTGATAAAACAAGAAAGATTTGGTTTTGTCCTGAAAGATATGCTGCCATGTGTGTGTTCTGAAGATAACTGCCATCACGTGAAGAACAGAACAATCTGATCTGACTAAAGCTTCTTCCATTACCGTATACTAATATTCTTTTTTTTTTTCGGTTCTGAAGTTTATTTTTACTTTCATTGTGGTGGACATTAATTAGAATTGGAGCAATCAAAGACCAACATTACGGAACAGAAAAGTGGCATTATAGTTGCTGTTACTATATATAATTTATTACTCTCAGTTTGACCACGACAGTGATCCCCCACCATGAGTGCAGACAAAAGTGGCATTTATTAGGGCCTTGTTTGGTGTATCAGCATCTGCATCTGCATGTGCTCGAGAGAAAGTATCAACAATAAACCATAGCCCATAGGCATTAGTAGGTAGGTACTCATGAAAAAAATCAACAACAAAAGAACAAAGTTATTCTAGTAAAATTTAATATCTCACTATTTCGATCATTGCACTTTCTCAATTTAAGTTTAATTCTTCAAATTCAATTTCCTCACTTTTTTAATATACAAACATATTTTACATTAAACTCAAACTCAAGCTCACTTATACATGTAATTCACTTCTCATATTTAGGTATAAAAAATGATAGATTTATGGTATGTTTGAATAGTTGAAAAGAAAGAGAGGAATTTATTGGTGGTTGAAAATGAGTTTAATAAAGAATATGGTGTTTAATCCCTTTGGAGTACAAAAATTCCTTAAATGAGTCACAATTATGATAATAGTGTAAATAAGATTTTAGAAAGAGAAATTATGTCTCCTCGCCCCAGCTTACGTGTGGATGAGAAGGAAGAAGAGAAAGAGGAGAAAGCAAGAGGTGGAAGGGGACCACAGAGCACAAACCCACATGGTGTGCCATGAGTACAAGAGAGAGAGAGAAAGAGAGAGCATAAAATCTTGAACTGTGAAATAAGGGTTAGGTATGGTAGTTAGAAAGTCCAATATCACGCCCTTCTTCCCCAATGGGACCATTATGCAATGCAACAACTTTCTTCTCTCCTTTCTTTCCCCTTTTAACATTCATCAAATCCAATAATTATTAACACCACGCACCCCTCCTAATCCTAAGTTTTAACCCTAAATTACTCACACCATTTGCTCCAAAACTTTTTCTTCTTTTCCAATAAACCAATTAGTCAGTGTATCCAATATAGGCTAAACAATTTTGTAATAGGGTGAAATGATTGTGGATTAGATATTGAAAGATGGCGAAAGGTAACTGAATTTTCTGTATTTATACACGCACAACGCACATACATAAACAGTGTGTGTGAGACAATACTTTTTTATTTACAGGAGAGAGAGAAGGAGAGAGAAAAAAAGTAGGTTGGAATGAAAAGATTATCCTATTTTGATATAATTTTGAAGAGATTAGGTTTGAAAAAAGGGAAGAGATTTGAATGGGTTGCCGGCATGCTAACGTGGCAGGCAGGCATGAATTAAATGGGAAAAGAAAAAACGTGAAAAAGAGGGCTTTCATAGGATTGAAAAATGGAGAAGAAACACGTGGCACTACGTGGGAATGAAAGCTACAACTAATGTGCTGTGTTGTATCTGACAAGGAAAACCACCCATTCAACTTCTTCTCTTCTTAATTCTTTCTTATATCAAAAACATTTCCTTTTCCTCCCATCCTCAAAATCACTCACCTTTATGTCTCCTACACTATATCTATTATTCCTCACCAAACACTTCACTCTACTTATCAAAATTTTACCTATTTTTTCAATCAATTTCTACAATATTTTATATATTTATTAATATTTTATTTAACTGTGGATATTTTTAAATAAAGAAATATTTTTTTTTTGTTATCCAAAATCTCATTTAAGATACAAAGTTCTAAATTTTATATGGTATCAAAAGAAGATCTTATAGCATTTTAATTCTTAGATTTATAACTTCTGTGTACTACCTGTATATATGTTCATTGGTCAAATCTTTTACCGGAAATATTTGACTTTTCAAGTAACCACTTGACATCAAATTTATTACATCAAGTTTGTCTTTATATGATCCTATATTAAATAAGATTATCCAATATCACCAATACATGTAACATCCACACTTGTAAGTTGAGTTGTTTTTTTTTTTTTTTAAGAAAAAAGTTATATAATATATGAAAAGTTATTAAAAAGCCACATACTAACAAAAAAAAAAGTAATGGTACGCGTAGGATTTTTTTAAATATATAATAATATTTATAGAGTGAATTTTGTAGGCTATCTTACCCTTATTCATGATTCTTGTGTGCATTTTACACCTTTACTATTCCATTGTTTAAAGATTTATTTTCATAACTTTGGGTTATTTGGATTATGGACCACTCGATTAGGTGTTTCTGCTGTGGGCTTTTGAAACTCAATCCAGAACAAAATTTATAAAATATGTTAATCTTTGATTTAGATGAAAAGGTAATTTATCCTTTTAATTCCTCTAAATACTAAGATGCTACTTTCTATTTTTTTATAACAATTTTATATGATATTTTGAGTTTCAACAATTATTCAAAAACACACTAATTTAGTTCTTAATACAAAACTATCAACACATTATTCTTAATATATAAATAAACTAAAAACACATTAAAATTTTGTAAGAATTAAAATAAATATCATTAAAGCATTTTTGAATTTTCTCCCGTTTATAGTAAAAAAAATCATGGTTAACAAACCATTTATTATTAAATGTAGCCGGAAAAATAAAAAAGTATGTTCCACAAATATAATTTTGATATCCCATTATCATCATCATCATCAAGAATTGATTGCCAAATCGTAATGTCATTGTTAGTTTAACGAATTTTGACCCCATAAATTGTGTTGCATTTACATCAATTACAAAAAAATTATAACATTTGCATGGACACGTTTTGTTTAGAGGAAAAAGGGACGTATTTAAACAAATAAAAATAAAATTTTTATATAATAATGACTAAAATAGAAAATAACATGTTTATACAAAACTTCATGATGATATCAGATATGATATTATGAATATCAATCATGTTAATATTTTGAACAAAGTAAAAATAAAAAAATTGGATTACATTAGGTTTGTAATGTTAAAGTAGTTAAAATTAAGAAGCACTAAAAAATGAATGTAGGAAGTAAAGAAGTAGGTTAAAAATGGGAAGTGATGATGAGAGCACAGAAATGCGGTGGTGACACCTGAAAAAGTGGAGGTCCCAAAGCAAAGGAGGAAGCAACACGGAACTCGAGGCAAGGACAAGGTCACGGTTATTGTCGGTTATGGCAGTTTGCCACGTAACACCCACATGCTCCTCTTATTTCCTGTGGGCCCAGCCCACCCCAGGCCCACTAGCCCCACCGACAAATCTCTTTCCCTTGTCTCTCTCTTTTCTTTTTCTTTAGTCAAATGTAACGTTACGTCTCTTCCCCACGGCCCCCAGTTTTCCACTTATTCTACCTACATATAAATAGTCTCATGCACAAATATCTTTTATATATCTATCCACTTTCTTTTATCATAATAATAAGTGATTGTTTTATTATAAATAGTTAATTGAGTTTTAAAAAATAGTTACGAAATCTTAAAAGTAAAATAGTAGAATGAGATTTAATAAACACAAAATTGATACAGTGTACACTAAAGATAATATTATAAAGATGATTTTATCTTTATTAATAATTATTGATAAACATGTTTCAACAAATTTTGTATAAACACTTAAAGGAATACATTTATATTTATTTTATAAAATTTCTTCATAAAATTTTTAGTTTATATATACATGAAAAAATTAATTTTATTATGTTTATTTCTTTTTCTTCTAGGAATGTTCATAATATATTTTTTTTTTCTATATCATGCATGATTTTTGTTTTCAAAAAATCGATAAAATCTCCATAAAACCTTTTTCGTGTTCGACTCTTATCATTTTGTCTTCCTAAGTCTAGTATTATTCAATTCTTTGTATTTGATCAAGAAAAATATTATGTTAGTAGACTTTTACCTTTGTAGATTCCAAGAGTAAGTTCATACTTTTTCTAATTTCTAATTTAGATCTAGACATCTATTAATGTGGTTATTAGTTTAAGTTTATAATAATGTCAGCTAGATTTTTTGAAATAGTCTCAGTGGACCAAAATATTTTAGGTTGAGAAATGATATATTTTGATATATCACTTGAGAGATGTACTGTCGTTAAAAAAAAAAAAAAAAAAACTTGAGAGATGTACTACTGATAAATTGAATTATAATAATATATAAATATATATTTAATTAATAAACGTATGGCTGTGCTAATGAATTTCTTACACTGTAAACTAATAAATCTGATGAACTTTTAACATAATTATTATTAAATTTTATGAAATTTATTATAAATAACAGTTTGCGATTAAATGATTTTGAAAAATCCTTTTCCCCATCAACAATTAGAAGTTAGTTTAAATATGATTCTAAAAATAGTGATAAAAAATAAATAATTATTTTTTTGTAATTTATAATTTAGTGATAATTAAAGCTATTTATACTCATAACGAAATATAGGTAATTTTTTTTTATTATATAAGAGAATAATTTTGATAAATTTATGTACTCATAAAATTAAACATACATTTTAAAATAGTTTTTATTAAAATACATTAATAACACAAATTTATTGATATTTATTTATTTTATTGAAAAAGAACATAAGGGAGTAAAGTATGCTAAATTTTGCATACAGTACTACTTAATAAAAAATAGTTGAATGTAAAACTTAAAAAGACCAGTTAAATGTTTCACTATTTTAAAACCTAACATAGGAATCTTGGATATATGGATGATTTCTGGTTGGAACGAATATCAATAGTATTTATTTCTTCATTCATTTATAAATGTTTTGTTTATTATATGCTGAATATTTATTTAAAAAATACTTATAAATATTATTGTATATATATGAGTTCTTTACAAGTTGATAATAAAATTATACCAAAAAATGTAAATAAATAAATACAATTATTAATTTTAAAATAAATTTAATTTCATAAATTTGAATAAAAATATTAATTTATAAAATTAAATTGTAAATAATTATTCAATTTAACAATAGTTTTACTTTCAAATAAAAATCACTTATCATTTCAAATATATGTGCGAATAAAATACCTGATGCATGTACTTGCGTAATAATAAAATATTTATGCTTATTATCTACAAATATATGTTAAAAAGCATATTTAATATTTATTGTATATTATCCTAAAATATTTTTTTTTCATCTTAAAACTCAGACTAAAACACTAAAACCAAGGCAAACCTATTTAGCGAAAAATGACAAACAAAACAATGCAAATTTAATTTAGATGAAAAGTGATATTAAAAAATATAAGAAAGGATCTTATGTCTATTAAGTTAGTATTGGTAACATTACTTATTATGTTTGAGATATTATAATCTGAAGCATAATATTTTAGTAACTATTTTATCATAAATGATTATTCTGTAAGTTAAAAAACAAGTCTCTTAATCCTCCTAAAGAATAAGACAGTTTGGAATCTATTTTATGAATAATGTCAATGTTTTATCCTTTCTCTATTTAAATAATATCATTAATTTCTACTTAATGTATTATCCATTTTGAATTCAATAAATTAATATATTATTTATTTGATGGATAATAGATAATGAAGTTTTTTTTCCTCGATGATTTTTATATCATTAAAGTCATAAACAAGTTTACATATTTTTAATACAATTGATAAAAATCATTTATCATTTACATTAATTATAATATTTTTTAAATTAATCATAAAATTTAACATTTTTTAAGAGATAAAAAAGATTATGGGTAAAATAAGAATTATATCATCCACTTAATGAGAAGATAAATAATATAAATTTAGTTGAAAAATCTAAATTTTTTGAATATTTTAATAAATTAAAAAATAAAAAAAATTAATTAAAACATTTAATTTTTTATAAATTTGAAATTGAATTAAGTCTTAAAAGAATGTTTATAAAATAAAGGTGAAAAATGAAAAATTGAGATTAGAAGAACATAGGATGTAAATAGATGATTGAAGGGAGAGGAAATGATGTTGCAGTATAATTTGACCAATGACCAATGGCCATTGACCACGATAGCAGGAATCATGCCGACACCCACTCTTCACTGCCTTTATCCTGCGAGTGACCATCGGAAGCATCAATACGTGTCTCTCTCTCTCTCTCTCTCTCTGTTTCTTTGAACCTTCCTCCGATAATCATGTCACCAAAGTCTCATACCTGAGAAAATATGTTACTTAATATATTTTTTTTTTGTCCGACACATTATTCTGGGACTGTTGGTTCAAAAAGTTAACTTTTCTCCAATTGTTTTAGCAGAAATCCATGATTCTTTTTAAATAATTGACGTTACCGAAGCCACCCACCATCAGTTAAGGATTAGACACGTCTTAACTGAGATAACATTTAATTAGCATAACTAAAGTTTTAATATATCAGAGTGTACTCGTTGTGGGTCTTTCCAATACTGTCATGGTTTGGTGATATTATATTTTGTGTTATCTTATAAATGGTTATTGTTGGAAAAGTGTTGGTTGAATAATTTTTTTTTTAAGATGTTAGATCCATGATGTTGGTATGATTCTTTATATAAATTTGGTTTTACCAAAATACTATTCGTAATAAACCACTAAACAATAAGAAAGAACCTCGGAAAGTCCAAAAAGACCAATTAAAGGAAGTTAGAGGTCACACCACAATATGTTAAACTGATTGGAAGTAAGAAAGGTAGGGTCTTCATCCATAACGAAGTTGTTCCTACAATTTTATATACCACTTGTAGTGAAAAATAAATAACAAAATATCATTTAAGTTGAAAAGACATTATCTTCATCTTGTGAAACTTGTATAAGTTTTTTTTAAGGGTAGAACTAGTACAAGGTTAAGAGTTACAATGTAGGGAGATACAACTTTTCAGAAAACATTTAGGTGAAATTAAGATTACCATTTACTACATGTTTAAAGGTGAAACCAAATAACCCATATAAATCTAAACTAAGTGTCTGATGCCAACTTGAAATTCTAATTATTATGAAGTTATAAGTAAAGAATAAATATATATAATTGAGCACAAGCATACAAGTACCTATGTAATTTTCTCTATATAATAATATATGATTAGAAAAATGAATTATTAGTATCTGTGTAGTTTTCTCCCATATTTGTTTATATGAATAGAGAACACTACTATAAGTATCTATGAAAGTCTTTCTTTCTATTCATATGACCAGAGAACATCTCCTGTATACTTATATTATATATGAAGAACAATAATTTTCTTTATATGATTAGAAAAAGTATTTTTTACTAGATATATTTTTCTCCTATTTCTTTTTATACAAGTAAAAGTATTACTAATAAATAATTTTTGCATTTTTTATTAGGTATTTTGTTTTTATCTCAAAGACAACATAATCATGGACAAGTATTGGATTGTAGCACCTAGATCATCTACTAGGTATATCTAATTCTATTTTGTTTATTTTTGTTGATTAGTCACTGGTTATAGACTGTAAATTACACATTCTTATACAATTGTACTATATTTTTTTAATAATCATTTGTTGCGCACCAACTTTAATTTCAATTGTTTTTTCATCAAGAGGTGGATTTAGATTTGTAACACAATTGTGTAACAATAATTGAACCCACTTGATTGATCTTCTTCATAAATATTATCTTATTATTGTTTTTAGAAGTGGACTCCTGCTGTTCCCAACTAATCTATTGGTATGTAAATGTAAATCAAGCTTGGTATTCAGAATACTACCTTGTTTATAGTATTATTGGTTAACGTGTTGGTATGCTTAGCTACACAACCATTATTAACAATACATTTTTGTATTTTTAATTAGGTAGTTTGTTTTTATCTCCGAGACAACACAATCATGGACAAGAATTGGATGGTAGCACCTAGATCATCTACTAAGTATTTGAATGGATGGTAGCACCTCGATCATCTACTAGGTATTTGAATGGATTGAAATTTTTTCTAAATTTTGCATTTGAAAATACTGCTGAAGGAGACGAGATTTTATGCCCTTATAAGGAGTGTAACAATCCTTATTGGGGTAACCGAAAGAAAGTGCATGAGCATTTATTGTGTGTTGGATTTGATAGAAACTATACAAGGTGAGTTTTCATGGAGAATGTGGCTTTTCAAAGAAGATATGTGGTGATGAACGAGAGAAATTTAGTATGCATAATGATTTGGATAATTTGTTAGAGGAAACCTTCACTATGCCTACGGATTTGGGAGAAAATGAAGATAATGAAGAGTTTGATACCGAAACAACTAGGTTTACCAACTTGATATGTGATGCTCACCAAGAAGTATACCCTTGTTGTAAAATTTTCTCTTCGTTATCAATCATTGTTTGATTGCTACATATTAAGAATCTTTATGGATGAAGCAATGTTTCATTTGATATGTTGCTAAAATTATTAGAAGAGTTAGTTCTTGAAAAATATTGTTTGCCATCTCATACTAAGATTGCAAGTTTATCATTAAGGACTTGGGTTTCAGTTATGAAAAGATTGATGATTGTCCTAATGATTGTGTTTTATTTTGAAAGGAGTATGAGAAAGAAGTTAGGTGTCCTAAATGTGGTTCTTCTAAAAGAAGCATCAAAATTCTAGAAAAAGAGTTTCTTGTAAGGTTGCTTGACCTCTAATTCCGGCCAAGGTTTTGAGGTACTTTCCTTTAAAACAAAGGATCAAGAGGCTTTTATGTAATAAAAAACAGCTAAATCAATAAAATGGCATGATGAAGGTCGTACCAACGACGAAAAGCTAAGACATCCAGGTGATTCACTTGCTTGGAAAACTTTTGATTCTCTACATCCTAACTTTGCATCAGATCCTCAAAAAGTGAAGCTTGGGTTAGCAAGTGACGGATTTACTCCATTTAAGATGATGGGCAAAGGACATAATATTTGGCCTGTAGTTTTAGTGACTTATAATTTACCTCCATGGGATTGTATGAAACAACCTTACTTAATGTTGTCATTACTAATTCCTGGTCTTTCTTCCCCTAAAAGTAATATTGATATTTATTTGGAATCTCTTATTGATGAGTTGAAGGAGTTGTGGGAGAAAAGGTTTGAAACTTATGATGTTTCTAGCAAGCAGTTGTTTTAGGCACATGTTGCATTACTTTGGAATATTGGTGAGTTGCCCTGTATGTAACTACCACACATGCTTTAGGTACTTAAATAATAGTAAGAAGATGTGCTATATGTGTCACTGAAGATGGTTAGACTCAAAACATAAGTGGCAAAAAGATAAGAAGTGTTTTGATGGTATCCAAGAATTGAGAGGAACACCTACTCTGTTAATAGGGTCTAACATATTGGATATATTAGGTGATAGAAAAAATGTATTTGGAAATGCATAAAAAAGGAAGAAAGAAGCATGATCCCTGAACAAAAATAAGTATATTCTTTAACTTGCCATATTGGAAGACTAATCTGCTTCGTCACAATCTTGATGTCATGCATATTGAAAAGAATATATGTGAAAATGTGATGAGAACATTATTAAATATAGAAAGGAAACCAAAGGAGCATCTCAAAGCCTACCTTGACTTGGTAGAGATGGGTCTAAGGAAAGACCTTCATCTTATAAATATAGGACCAAACAAGGTATTCCTTCCACATGCATGATTTACACTTTCATCAAAAGAAAAGGACATATTTTGTTCTGTTTTAAAAGGAGTGAAAATTATGATTCTAATGTCTCTAGATATGTTAATCTTGAACAACATAATTTTCTTGGACTCAAAAGTCACGATTTCCATATATTGCTGCAAGATTTTCAAAAAGTAGCAATTCGAAAAGTTTTGTCAAAAGAAGTTGTAAGAGTTTTAATGAAGTTAAGTTCTTTCTTCAAAATTTTATGTTCTAAAGTCATCACAATTGAGGAGTTTGAATCATTAGATGCAAAAATTGCATTAATTCTTTGTGAATGGGAGAGGATTTTTCCACCATCTTTTTTTGTCATAATGATTAATCTATCCATACATCTAGCATATTAGGCTAGAATTGTTGGGCTTGTACATTATCGTTGGATGTATCCTTTTGAAAGATAATTGTTTTAGTAAATGAATCTTTTTTTTTAAATTTATTTTCTCCTCTTCTATTCTTAATCATAGTTTTATATTTTTATAAATTTCTCCATAGGTTAAAGATTTATGTGCGTAATAGAAACTATCCAGAAGGTTTAATTGCAGAAGGGTATTTAACAGATGAGTGCTTGAAATATTTCTCAAGATATTTGAATGATAATGTCCTAACAAAGTCGAACAAGCCGCCAAGAAATTTAGATGGTCCAATAGGAAGGACCAGATCGACCTACTTATAGAGAGATATGTCTATCAGTTCCACATTTTGCTCGAAGCTCTAAAAATTAACCTTTACTTATCATTCTATCAACTTCATAGATTTATCAGTACATTAAAAACTTATATTAACATATTATCACATTTTCCTGCTCTATTGACATCATATTAACATTAGATTCTACGATACATCAAACTACCATCTTTACATAATCATCATCAACTATCAATTTCAGTTTCAAGCAATTCAACCATAAGGTCCACAAGAGAATTTGGAACTCAATGACCACGTCATCCCCACATTCAGGTTTTTTATCCAATAATTCTATTGAAATGTAAATTTAATTTCCTTACCTATTTAGGAGTAGTAAACACATTCAAAAGAGCTCCAATTCCTCAAGATTAAAGGGATATCCTAACATGAACTAAGAGTTTCTACTCAATGATATAATCATATCATTAGAACTCTGAACTAACAGAAAACAATCTTGAAATATAAAATGCCACATGTAAACACGTCTATCTAAATAGTAAGGGAGATATGAAAACTGACTCAAAGAAAAAAGAACATAAATTAAACTTACTCTATTCAAATTTCTGATCGGACAACTATATAGTACTCACTACCACGAGCATAGATATGATCTCTAATCTTCAGTCTGATGAAAGGTAGGATAAAAACCTAGAGAGAAGCTAGTGGAAGAAAAAAAATGTATTTCTTCCATTTCATTGCTAGGATAAAAAGGTTTTGCTAGGTTTATGAGCATATTAAGTCTAGAGATAAGAGACAAAGTAGAACTTCTTTCAGATCAAGATTTTCAGGATTTGGTACAAATTTACATTAAAGTTGAACAACAGATTTTGAGAATAGGATCAAGAAGTTCTTATTCTTATTCTTATCCCAGGAAAGATCTTAAAGGGAGGGCAAAACCACCAAGAGACTCCCGCTCCCCAAGCCTAGCAAAAGAAAAGTTTCAAAAGAAAGATGAGCATGTTGCATCCACTCGCACCAGTGACATTAAGCGTTTTAAGTGTCATGATCGAGGTCATGTCAAGGCCCAATCTCCTTGTAAGAGAACTATTCTTATGAGGGGCCATGAGATATATAGTGGTGAGGATGAGGCTGCATGTGAGAGTGTGAGTGAAGATTCTGACGGTATAAATAGTGAGGATGCATATGCATGTGAGGGTGATCTACTCATGATCTGCAGAACCCTCAACAATCAGTCTAGTCCACAACCCGAGTCTTATAGGGAGAACATTTTTCATACTCGATGCAAGATTTTGGAAAACACATGTTCACTTATCATAGACAACGAGTTGTGTTGTAATTGTTGTAGTACTAGATTGGTTGAAAAGTTGAACTTAATTGTTGTCTCCCATCCAAAACCATATAAGTTTCATTGGCTTAATGAAGACGGGGACATCCATGTAAAAAATCAAGTGAGATTCAAGTTTTCTGTAGGTAACTATGAAGATATTGTTTTATGTGATGTATTTTCCATGGAAGCTTGTCATGTCTTATTTGGTAAACCATGACAATTTGATAAGAAAATCATGCATAACGGTTTGACTAACGAGATTACTTTCACCTATAAAGAGAAAAAGTTTGTACTTCGTCCTCTGACATCCTTTCTTGTATTGAAAGATCAAGTTCAAATGAAAAAAAAAAATAGATAGTGAAAAAAAAGTCCAAAAAAAAAAAAAAATCTCAAACTTAAATCGTAAAGATAAGTATGAGGTGTGGGAGCTTGGTGTTCATTCACAGGTCACTCAGAAGGAGAATCATTTTGTAAACAAATCTTTAAAACACATTCTCCTCCCTGAGCAACATTCATACCTCCTTTTCTTGTAAAGGAACACTCACATGCACTTCTTCCACTACTCTTGAAGTTAGGACTTTACCTACTTTGGTTGAAAACCTTTTAAAAGAATTTAGTGATGTATTCCCTAGTGAAGGTCCTACAGGACTTCCACCTTTTAGGGGTATAGAACACCAAATAGATTTTGTTCCTAGAGCTAGTCTACCAAATAGACCAACATACAGAAAAAATCCTGAAGAAACAAAGGAGATTGAGTCCTAAGTTCAAGACTTAATGGAAAGGTATGGATTTAGAAAAGCCTAAGCCCTTGTGTTGTACCTGTCTTGTTGGTGCCGAAAAAAATGGAAAATGGCAGATGTGTTCTGACTGCCGAGCAGTCAATAACATCATAATAAAATATAGGCACCTAATCTCGAGGCTTAATGATATGTTGGATGAATTGCATGGGTCCACTGTGTTTTCCAAAATTGATTTGAAAAGTGGATATCACCGTATTCGAATAAAAAAGAGCGATGAGTGGAAAACCGCTTTTAAAACCAAATTTGGACTATACGAGTGGTCGAAAATGCCTTTTGGGGCTTACTAATGCACGTAGTACATTCATGCGACTTATGAATCATACCCTTAGGGATTGTCTAGGTAAGTTTGTAGTCATTTATTTTGATGACATTTTAGTGTATAGTCGTAGTGTGGAGTTTCATGTACAACATTTATGGTCAGTGTTAGAAATCCTTAGGAAAAATAAATTGTTCGCCTATGCAGACCAATGCACTTTTTGTGTTGATAGTGTAGTCTTCTTAGGTTTCATTGTCAATAAAAAAGGGGTTCATGTTGATCACGCAAAAATTCAGACATCCAAGATTGGCTCACTCCAAAAAAACGTGGGGGATGTTAGGAGTTTTCATGGCTTACCAAGTTTTATAGATGTTGTGTGCCTAACTTCTCCAGTCTAGCTTCACCACTGAATGAGTTGGTAAAGAAAGATGTCAGGTTCCATTAGGGTGAAAAAACAAGAAAGCGTTTTCCAAAAGATGAAGACTCTACTCACCCATGCACCCGTTCTAGCTTTATCAGACTTTTCTAAAACCTTTGAGCTAGAATGTGATGCATCGGGAGTTGGAATAGATGTTGTGTCGTTGCAAGGTGGCCACCCCATTGCATATTTCAGTGAAAAACTTCATGGTGCCACCCTCAACTACCCCACCTATGACAAAGAGCTTTATGCTTTGGTCAGGGCCCTTCAGACTTGAGAACACTACCTTGTGTCCCAAGAATTTTTCATTCATAGTGACCATGGGTCACTTAAACATTTAAAGGGTCAGCATAAGTTAAACAAACGACATGAAAAATGGATGGAGTTTTTAGAACATTTCAATATGTGATCAAGTACAAAAAGGAAAAATCAAACATAGTAGCTGATGCTTTGTCTCGTAGACATGAATTATTTTCTAAACTTGGAGCCCAAATTCTTGGATTTGAACCCATTTCTGAGCTTTATAGCCAAGATTCTGAACTGTCCACCATTTTTTCGAGCTGTCACTCAAAATCACAGGGAGGTTACTATGTGTCTAAGGGGTTTTCGTTTAAAGAAGGAAAACTTTGTATTCCTCAAGGTTCACATGGAAAGGTCCTTGTGAAAGAGATTCGTGAAGGAGGTTTCATGGGTCATTTCGAAGTTGATAAAACTTTGAACATGCTTAAAGAACGATTCTTTTGGTCCCATATGAGACGAGATGTTTAGAGGCACTATCACAAATGTAACATCCTTATTTCCAAATAAATATATTAATTGTTTTATCCTTATAAGAGTTAAAAAAAACTTAAGTTTTATTCATGTTATTAAATTCTATTTTTTTTAAAAAGAGTATTTTATAATTAAAATAACATTTGAACATTAGAAAATAAATGAAGTAATTTAAAAATAAAGAAAATATATGAAATATGATTATTAAAAAAATGATTAAATATATATATATATATATATAAATAATTTATATAATTATTATTATGAAGTTTTCTAAATATACACTATATATATATATAAGTATTTAATTAAATAATAATTAAATTTTAATAGAAAAAAATAAATAAATGAAAGAAAAAGAAAGGAAAAAAAGAAAAAAAGAAAAGAAGAAGATAAAGTTACATTAAATAAAATATAATTATATATATAAGATAAAGATGAAGAGATATTTTCTCTTCATTAATTGAATGTAATGATGACTAAAAAAAGTTAAATAAAATAAAAATTAGCTTATAAATAGATGGATGGGTGAAAGAGAAACTACGAAGAAAGAAAGAGAGGAAGAGAAGAGGGGAGAGAGAGAAAAGAGAAGGAAGAAAGAGAAAAAGGATAGAGAAAGGAAGAGAGAGAAAAGAGAAGGAAGAAAAAGAAAGAGAAGAGAAAGAGGAAGAGAGATAGAAAGGAGATTTGAAGTAAGGGATAAGCATTTGTAGCTTTATTCCTTGTGTGTGTCTCTCTATTTAAAGGTAAGGGGGGAGTGGGGTTAAGCTTTATTTGTATTAATATTAATAAACTTATATTTATTTTATTAATATTTTATTTATTTTAACCTATCTTGAACTATATAATATTCTACTCTCTTTGTTTCTATATTTCTTTTACCTCCAGTTATGCACTGGTCCTATTTATTTTATTTGTTTTATCTCTAGTTATGCATTGGTCCCGTTTATTTTAATTATTTTATCTCCAGTTATGCACAGGTCCTATTTATTTTATTTATTTCATTTATTTTATCTCCAGTTTTGTACTGGTCCTATTTATTTTATTTATTTCATTTGTTTTTATTCTCATTCTCATACTAGTCATATTTTATTTATTCATTTATTTTATCTCCAGTTACGCACTGGTCCTATTAATTCTATTTAAATTATCTCCAGTTTTATGAGATTTATATTTATTTAAAGTTCTTGCTTTAATCCTTATTTTATTATATTTTTGTAATAATTTAAATATCATTTTTACATAAATACAGATGAAGTAAAAGTATGTATTTTAATGAATTTGATACAAGGAAGTTACTTGTATGCTTTACTGGTTGTATTTGTTTGACTGTTGTGTATAATTTGTGGATTGAGATATATATGACATAACTTGATGGTCATTGTGTTATGTGATTGATGGAAATGTCATGAATATGTTGGTGGTGAAAGAATCCTGGATTTTAGAGTTGAAACCAGGGTAATGTATGAGTGTTTGTTTTTGGGAAGTCACAGTTTGGTACAACTGCGGGATGAAAGGTAAGGACCGAGTGAGGTCTAAGGAAGTATTCAAGTAGGTGAATATCTGGATAGTCAGGATAACACCCTACTGTACTAGGATAGTTTAGAGGCCGAACTTGATATTGTCCGATACCTACTCAATGTCGCCAAGATTAGATAGTGAGTATATATCTCTATGTTATTGGCAGATGGCCATAATTCTCGAGAAAATGATTATGATTGTACTAATGTTTTGATGAGATATATTCAACTACCTAATCACTTCCCAAAAGGCTTTTGGTGTCTAGGTGGGTCATCAAAAGTGGTGGTATATAGATCCATATGTTTGGTAAAGTGAGAGTAATTCTTGTGGTTTTGAGTCAAGTTATATGCATTATTGTTTGTGGTTGTGATTATAGGCCTCATTGTTTGTTAAGTTTATTAAGATTAATATTTAAGGCTTATAAAGACCTCACTCCTTGCATGTTCTCTTTCATATGTGTCTGTTGTACGAGTAGATGCAGGACCTGTTCAGTAGGAGTTGTCAAGAAAGAATCTTTGAAAGATTTCCTGGATGATTCACTTATGAAGAACCTAGTTCTAATGTATTAAAACAAATAAAATAAATAGTTCTACATTATGATGTATTATTCTATTATGGTAAACTTATTTGTAGTACGAATATTTATAAAAGATGTATATATTTATAATTGTGAAATGGCATCATGAGTTATATCTCTATAAAAAGTTTATTTGAAAGAAAAAATTTACTCATAATTTCTAAATAACAATAAATAATTAAATAATGGTTGGGGTGTTACAACAAATGCATTGCATGTTTACAATCTAAGTCAAAATTGATGTCTGATGGGTTGTATACTCCTTTGCCTATTGCTTGCGCCCCTTGGATCGATATTAACATGATTTTGTTTTGGTCTTGCCTAGAACTCCACAGGGTTTTGATTCTATCTCTGTGGTAGTTGACCGATTTAGTAAAATGACACATTTCATACTCTACCACAAAGTAGATTATGCAAGCAAACTAGCAAAAATTTTCCTTAGAGAAATAGTTAGGCTTCACGGGTTACCTAAGTCCATAGTGTCATATAAAGATCCAAAATTTCAGTCATTTATGGAGAACTCTATGGGAAAGATTAGGCACCAAACTTAATTTTTCCACCTCTTGTCATCCTCAAACGGATGGACAAACTGAGGTTGTTAAAATATCTCTATCCACTATGCTTAGGGTACTTTTGAAGAGTAACCATAGATCTTGGGATAATTATCTTCCCCACATTGAGTTTGCTTATAATAGAATGGTTCAGAAAACCACTAAAATGTCTCCCTTTGAAGTTATGTATAGGTTTAATCCTCTTACTTCTTCTGATTTGATACCCCTTCCTAACACTCACGAGCTTTTACATAATGATGGGGTTTCAAAAGCTGAACTTGTTTGCAAATTACATGAGAGGGTTAAAAGTCAAATACAACAATAAAGTTAGAGATATGCAGAACAAAAAGTAGAGGGAAGAGGGAGATGATTTTTTAAGAAGGGGATTGGGTTTGGCTTCATTTATGCAAAGATCATTTTCCTACAAAGAGGAAGTCTAAACTCAATCCCCGGAGAGATGGGCCTTTTTAAGTCCTCCGACGCGTCAATAATAATGCATATAGAATAGATCTATTGGAAGAGTATAGAGTCAACACTACCTTTAATGTTTCTAATTTACGTCCTTTTGTAGGTGACTTAGATGACAAAGTAGAATCTGCAGATTTGAGGACAAATCCTCTTCAAGAGGGAGGGGATGATAGAAGAGCCCTTAATAAAGGCTCAACCACAAGGGTAATGACCAGAAGAATACAAGAAGAGTGGAACTCAATTGAGTCTGATAGAGTAAAGCTCTTATCAACTTGGGCCACTGATGTGTTTTTAAATAATAGTGTAGTTTAATTTTCCGTTTTGGGCCATGTATTGTACCTCCATATTTTTCTTTTAGGCTTTGTATTTTGGGCCCATATTAGGAGAAAAAATAATACACAAAGTCACATAAAGCTTCAAATTGGACATCATTTAAGCCCATTTGAAACCCTAGACAACTTAGGGCAGCAAGCATGGAACACCCACCCTCACACTTTATGCATGTCCTCAATGCTTTAAGTGTGACTTGAAACGTGGCATAAGATTTACCATTGCCACCCCTTTCCATTGATCACTTGATAAGTGTCACATGGCCATTGGTTGATCTACATCTAGGAATTTTAAATTTAATTTTCCCCACTCACTTTTTGGCTCCAAGTTGGCTGACTTGGGAGGCTATAAATTCATGTATCTAGCCCTTGAAATTTAGCTTGAATGAATATAGTGAAGTGTTGAAAATTTTCCAGCCCACACTTGCTGGAGCTCCTTTCTAGGTTAACACATCTTGCATAGCCTATAACCTTTGAAAAGTTGGCCTAACCTCTCTTCTCTTCCTCTCCATTTCTTGATCATTTTCGTCCATTGAAACACCTTGTCTTTCATGCTTATAACTGCTCCATTCCGCTGCCAATTCTCCATCCATTCATGGTTGTAAGTTTCACGTCCAACCATAGCCATGAGGTTTATCAACCAATCTATGAAGGAACTTCCATTTGCTTTTTGGTCAACTTTCTCTATCACATGTTAGCTCAACACTAATGTATATTTACATTTGAAATATTATTAAGTGCTGTGGAATGTTAGGTGGTCAACCTTTGAGTTTGCTTTTATGGATTTCGTTAGATATAAGATTAAAGCACCTACATTTTCTATTTTGGTCAACTTAGATGTTCTATCACATTTTAACTTAGTAGTAATGAAATAGGTTTATATTTAAATTTGAAATGTATAAATGTGTATCTTTTAAGTGTTGTGGAATGTTAATTAGGTGGTCTTTCTTTTATTTTTCTAATGTGAATCTTTGGAAAAAATTATTCTGAATAGTATAAAAACCAATTTAATTAATTATATTGTAAAAATAATAAATTATTTTATGCATTTATTTAAGTCACGAACGTACAAATAATTAATTATCATAACTGAATAGTCAATTATCTTAAGTGAAATTGATTATAAGTAAATAATTTATTACTTCGAGTAAGTTTGTTGCATGCATACCCATTTAATTGATTATTATGAGTATATCTAATCTTTTTTCTGCTTAAAATAATTGATTATCTAATCGAATGAGTGAACGAATCTTGTTTAAATTGAATCTTGTTTAAATTGAATCTTGTTTAAATTGATTATATGAGTTTGAGTAATATATTACATTTATTTTTGATATTTATGTAATTGTTATTTGATATTCTATTTTGATATTTATGTAATTGTTATTTGATACTCTATTTTGATATTTATGCAATTATCATTTTTTTTATATTTGATGTTGAAAAAAGTATTTTTGTAGTATTTTGATATTGAATATTTCATTTGCTATCATTTTTTTTAAAACAAATTATTTAATTAATATTTGAAATAATATATGGACTACTATGTATCTTTGTCTAATGAGAATGAGTTTAATTATAACTTATGATTTAGGGTATACGTGTAATGAGAATATGAATATAAATAAATTTTTACCTTAGAAACAAAGACTAGCATAATCAAACTCAAACTCAGGCTAATGTCCACTCTTTTCTATTGTCATCCTAATTTCATTTTACTTAAACATCGTCATCCTTAGTTTCATCTTACTAAAACAAAAAATATTTGTTTAAATATTATATGAATAATAATTATAACTCTCATTTTTAGTTTATATATATATATATATATATATATATATATATATATATATATATATATATATAT
>Ga0209700_105268_pt1 | contig 22029 bp, 10 predicted proteins | sample SiratroredBW_FD_187528 | JGI IMG/M metagenome (GOLD analysis project Ga0209700, IMG submission 187528) | Root nodule microbial communities of legume samples collected from California, USA - Siratro red BW (SPAdes) (version 2) | ecosystem: Host-associated > Plants > Roots > Nodule | place: USA... | reverse complement strand
AAAAAGACATTGCAAAGAGACAAGACAAAGAGTAAAATATATATATATATATATATATATATATATATATATAAACTCATTCCCAAAAGAACTTGCATGTATTCTCTCCTTAGGGCATGATCAAAAACAGAAAAAAAAAAACAATAAGAATAATACAAAACCACATGTGTTAGAAAATTATAGGAATTATTCAAAAATGGTTATAATAATCGATTGCACACAATTACTAATCGATTATCTTGAACGAAAATTTAGTTGCAGAAAATATAATTGAACAAATATTATCCAGTGTATCATCATGCTCTTCAACCTTATTCAACTAGTAATTGTAAATCTTCTATTTCTTTTACTTGATCTTCATCAATTTGCATGGACTAATGTTGTTCTTCAGGTTGCATCTACTCCTTAATCTTGTACACCCATTGTTCACCTATTTTAACCATTTCCATTTTATGAATAATAACTTCCTCAGTTTTATTGGAGGAGTGCAGCATAGTAGCAATTTCCCCTTCTAATAAACTCCGTAGTGCTAAAAACTCTGGAGAAAAACTGCAAAGGGAGGCTTCTTTTTTTTCCTCATCATAATTTCTTCATAAATGATGGTTGGGAAATACAATTGAATGCCATTCTTGAATGCATAAATCAACAACATGTAATTCTCAAACAATTTTGCATGATTGCTCCCTCTTTAGATCTAAGCAATGACAAAGGTTAGAAGTCTTTCATCCATTTTCATTTCATCTATTTTAAAATTTAAGTAATGACAAAGGTTAGAGGTAGGCTTTCTCAAACAATCTCGACATACGAAAATCTTATTAAAATTTTCTAGTCCTAAAGAAAGAAAGTCACCCTTTAACTTGAACTCTAACAATGTTGGGCCAAATATAATCATCAGTAATAATTTTAGTACCTTTAACTTTTGAAATTAATATCCCTACACATGTGACTCTAGAATAAAAGATCCTTATCAAATCAGAGCAATACTTCCCTTGCAATTCAAAATCTTGAGTCAGTAGCTTTTGATAAGTAAATCTTTCACTTCTAAAGAAATACAGAAGAATAAACTTATTAGTGATTTTTTTTTTCACTCCAATATCTTTTGTATTCTTCTTTAACTTCCTCTTCATTAATCCATCAATTGATACAAGAAGCTTTGAAAATGTAGGGACTTTCCCTTTCTTGATAGCAAACATTTTGCTCTTTTTGTTTGACAAGGATAGACCATTTCTAGAGGGCATTTAGAATAAGAGAAATGAGGGTGCAATGATGTGCAAAATACTCACAAATATGACTTGAATCAAGCAAATAGTGAATATGTGACTCAAACCTTTCTTAAATGAATTTATAAACACAAATATGAATTTTTTTTAGATTAAAAATGAATTTAAATCAATCAATCACACTAAATGCAAAAAAATCTAGTTGTTTTGCTAAGTATAACAACTTCAATAGTAAATTTAATCGATTAAATTCAATTAATAATCGATTAAATTGTTCAGATATTTCAAACATATGCAAGCGTAAATAATCAATTATTATTCATTGTAATAAATTAAAATAGTAAGGCCATAAAAAATAACACTCAAATAATCAATTAAAATTTGAGGTAATCGATTAAAACACTACAAAACAAATTCTAGAATTAAATAATTGATTAATCACAAAAAAATAGATTATTTGTTATTGAAAACATCTTCAATCAGCACACATTAACATATTCATCTACATATTAATTTATTAACACACCCAAAGAATAATTAAATAATTTTAATCATAAAGAGCACTTTCACGTTGACATTTTGCAAAATTTAATTTCATCAATAAATTCTTTGCCTTTCAAATAAGTCTACAAGAGAAATTATTAATCATTTCCAAACCTTCTAAATAAGTTTTTAGGTCTTAATTTTGTTCTTCTAATTATTTTACTTATTTTCTAGCCACCTATTTTCTCCCTTAACTCTATTGTTTAAAAAGGGTAACTTTCTTTGCTTCTTCATAATGTTCTACCAAACATGCTTGTTGAAAAAGATATATTGTCCTTCCAAACAATATATGCTTTCTTCTTAAAACCTTTATTATTTTTCTTGTCATCAACAAGATTAGTTTATAATAAGGGGCATTCAGGTTTTATGTGTCTAGGCTTACCACATTCATAACATATGATACTAGAGGGTTGATCACTTTTCTTGTTCATCTTGTTATGTTGCTGGTTTTTGTTTCTATTCTTATTTCTTAAGAACTTTAAAAACTTTCTAACCAATAAACTCAAATTTTCATTATTTGAGTTTGCATCCAACTTTCTTAAATATGCTTTAAAGGTTATGTCTTCTTGTTGCTTTTTTATTCTTCTTTTTCCTTAAGTCATCCTAACTTTCATGCTTTCTCAACTTACTGAAAAGAGTTGTCGTGTGCATGGTTATCAAGTTCTTTGATTCAGATATAACAGTGACCTCTGACTATCAAGACCTATTCAAACTTTTCAAGATTTTTATATTTAATTATTTTGTATCAAATTTCTTACATGATGAAACTAGGTGATTAGCAACATATGTGAATATTTTTTGTACTTTATACTCTGCATCATTCGAAACATATCATATTCCTAGATCATGGTGTGCTTCCTTGCTCCTTTGACCTCTTATGTTACTTCATGGGTGAACTCCAAGACTTCCACCATCTCTTTTCCAATTTTTCATGTAAATGTCATGTAGAACTCATCCAAGGTGAAGGCATTGGTTACGATGTTTCTTGTCTTTACATTATATTGTGCTTTTCTTGTTTCATCAGCTATCTGGAGAGTTTTTTTTCTTCTTACATATTGTTAATTACATGTATAGGAACATGAAGGTCCATTCAAAACAACATCCCAAATGGCTTTATCAATAGATTCTGAAAAGATTTGCATCGTCATGAGGAGGTTTATTTATGGCAACACCTTTAGTAAAAGTTTGATTTTGCAAAGCTATTCAAAAAAATTTCAGGATCTTTGTTCAAATATTTTTCGAAAACCAGTTTTGAGGCGAAATGTTAGAAAAGAATATGAGGCTAAGATAAACCAAGAGAGGATGAATTGCTTTTACACACTTCTTGAAAAGTTTTACCCTTTTTTTTAAGTTCTTTTGAAAGAAACTGTTTCAATTAGAAAATTGAATGTAATTGATTTAGGAATGAAGACGGATAAAGATTGACAATCAACAAGATAAACAAATAGAGGAAGAGAAACATTACACAAGAATTTATACTGGTTCAAATCACCACTTATCCTACATCCAGTCTCAACTATTCAACCTTGAATAACTATACTCTACTATCTTTATATGTTTATACAAGCATTCACCACAAGCAAATACACAAGACAACCAACAATAATATCAATTCTTGAATACAATCAAGATGATATGTCCTATACTTGGAACACACCAAGAAGAAATCAACCCAATAAACTCTTAAAAATTCAAGAGGACTTAAACAGGAAACTCTCCAACAACTTAGAAAAATAAAGATGTTATCATAATCACATCAAAAGTAACACCAGAAAATTTAGCATCATAACATAACCTTTAAGATTTTTTTTACAATCTTGAAAACACTCTTTTAACGATTAAAAATAACTTAGAAAAGTCTCAAATGACTGTTGTAAAATTAGTTTATGAAATCAAATGTGTAAAAAGAGATAATCAAAGGTTCTATTTATAGAATTTTGAAGACACTGTTTAAAAATGAATTCAAACACATTTATCCGATTATTTTTAAGTTGGTAATCTATTATTCTCAATACAATTTGAAAATAATATAAAATATTTTTTATTTTAATATTACATGAGTAAATCAATTATTTTAACTTTTTCATTTATTTAAAAAAATAATGTTAATCAATTATTAAAGAAATTAATCAATCATTTTCTCACACTAGTTGAAAATATATGATTTTACTTTATGTTTTAATTAGTTAATGAAATAGATAATCGATTATTTTGTTCTAAAATATCTTAAGAATATTTTAATCAAACTTTAATTGATTAACACAATCATAAAATCTTTTTCAGTGTTTTTAATCTTTCAAAACATTTTTTTGTTATAGTTAATGTTAATATTGATTGTATGCTAAACTGAAACTCTTATGAATTTTTTATACTCTTAAACGCATAACACTTAATATATCTTTAACATTAAGATATTCAAACATCGTCAAAACAATGTTTTGATATTTGATTTAACTCTTTAAGTCCAACACCAAGGATTAGAATTTTCTCCCAAATGTTCATTGACAACCTTTCGCTTTCCTTAAACTATAGATCTAGCACCTTAAATGACTTTGGCCACCAATCCACTATAAGTGTGTTTAGTATTACGGCACAATGATAAAATATATTTATATTTAAAGTATAAATTAGACATCCTGACATTGCTCCACCAACTTTCTAGACATTAAGAACATTTCTTAGCTTTGATCAGTAGAGAAACTGATGTACTTAAAACATCTTCATCAGCAAGAGAAAATAAAGGAGAGAGAGAGTCACCCTGCCTAACACCTGTAGCAGAATTAACCAACAAAGTTACCATTCACCCTTATAGAGAGGGGAGAAACCAGAAGAAACCCTTGCGCAGCAGGAGGCGCTCATCGCTGCTGCCAAGGTCACCTCCAAGGTCACGGCCTCGCCATTGCCTCCGCCGCGGTCCTCCTCTAACTCCATCGTAACTGCCATCAAACGCTCACATCTGAGCAACGATTATAGCGCACTAGTGTCGTTGTTGTTGGTGTGGTGGCTTTGGAAGTGAGCGTGGTGTTTGGTTATGTTTCTCCATGGCAAAAGAAGATCAGCCTGACAGAGAAAATACACCTAGTCTTGCATGGTGCAGCTTCGGATAACAAGGTGTATGGGTCTTGTTGCTTTTTTGAAGCATTTGCCTTTGGTTTTGCGTGCATGGGTACGATGATTCATAGTCTTGTTACCTACTATTTTTTTATTTTTTTTTCACTGCTTCCCAATATATATAGTTACGGCCTGCATGTGGGTGCAGTTAATTGAGATAAAGGCACATATATCTTCGGCCCAAGCATGTTCTGGAAAGCAAGTGGGCTCGCTTTTCTTAAAAAAGGCAAAAACTTCCTTAAAAACTTCATACAACCCATCAATAACGACCTGCATCTCATCACGGCACTGAAAAAGACAAAGTTACTATTCTGTTTTTTTTTTACATTCCAAAATAAAAAAAAATCTATTTCGGAAAAATGATAGAAAAGGGATTCAATAAGTACAACATTTGAGAGGATAGAAAAATTTGTATTCTAGAGAAGGCATTCGGATAATAAAAATTTATATTCCGAAATAATCTTTCCATATATTTTCGAAACTCGATTTCCAGAAACACTTACTCTCTATTTTTGTAAAATTCAAGCAAAAAAATCACTAAACCACCTACTTATATCATTTAGTTGTTTTGACAATGTCACAAACACTTTAACTATAAGAGCAAAATGAAGCACTCTAAATCCACCACTACCAAAAACCTATTCTTTTCAAATATAAAAGACGAAAATAAATTTGAAATTTAAAAAAATTGATAGGATGCACGTCATAATTAATAGGGTGCAGGAAGTTTTTGCCCCTTTGATACCAAACATTTGGCAGTGGAGGATTTATGTTTGGAGGTTTCATTGAAGGAAAAAGAAAATGGAAGGTATATTGTACCCTCTTTCCCCTTAGTGATCTAAGTTTTTTTTTTTTTTTTTTTTTTTTTTTTTTTTTTTTTTTTTTTTTTTTTTTTTTTTCTAGTATTACTGTCATATGATATTTGTTTTTGATATCTCAATTAATTGAATGTTTAAAGAAGCCAAAGGCCAATAATCATAACATCTAATCCTAGGTTCTTTCAAGGAAAAGGTATTTCAAAAATCATTAATTATTATGTGTGTCGGAGTCACTTGATAATTAAATTTTTATTTCTGAACAATTTTAAAAATTATCATGTTAAATTTTAGACTCGTTTGATAATTAAAAGTTTAGTTTTTTTTTTTTTTAAATTTCAAAATTATTTTGTTGAGTTTCGGACTTACTTAATAATTAAGATTTTCATTTTCATCAAATTCTAGTTTATGTAAAATAAAGTAAGGTATTGATTATCATATTAAATGTTAGATTTATTTGACAATTAGAATTTTCAATACAAAATACTTTTTAAAACAGTTAAAAATACCAACCGACAAACATTTTTTTAATAAAAAACTACATAATTTCAATTTTCCATTGTGAAATATATAAGTAGGATTAATGTCAGTTCTTGTTGTATCTAAATAAAAAATTTCAAATATATTTTTCTTTGTTATTTTATATATGCATTTTTTTCATTTTTAGAAAAAAATAAATATTTTAAAAACCATATTCATTTTTACACATTTAGTTAAAGGTATATTGTTAGGACAAGCGTTATAAGGTATTGATATTTTTCCTTTACATAATTGACTCTTAGACCTTAAATCTAATCTCTAAATCCAATTTTGTAGACTATTTAAAGGTTTTTATGTAGTTTTTCTTAATAAAGAATGATAACGATCTCTCTGCTTTTCAAGGTTTTACCATACATTGTGACCCCATTGTGACATATTTGTATAAAAAATCCTGATTGAGCATATCAAAGGCTTTTTCTGTGTCAATTATAAAATCTACATTAGTACCACCTTTTACAACATTTATTTAATAGCTTTATAAGTGATGCAAATACAATCTTTGATATGTCTTCCCTTGATAAAATTAGTTTTTGATTGAGAGAGATAATTCGGCTTGTAATTAAAGTAAGCCTAGTAACAAGAATTTTGGATATGATTTTGAACTTTTAGCAACATCAATACGCCTAAAGTCTTTAATTCTGAGGAAATTTAAAAAGGAGAGAAACCACATTGATATTCATTCTATGTAGAATCCAATTCTTAAGTAACAAAACTACTTCTAGACATTATAAACATCAATCCAACAATGTCCCAGAATCATGATAAAAAGTGTTGTAATTAGGATATTGCAAAAATATTAAAACCTATTAAATCCGTTTAAAACCATTAAAACCTATTAAAATATATGTTAATAAAGATTACATTTTTCTCTTATTTTTAATATTCTTATGTAACTTTGAGGAGGTTTTTACCTATCAATGGATACACCTCTCACTTCTCCAAAACACACTAAGAAAAACCATTTCTCTTATCTCTTTTCTAATCTCAGGCCCACTCCGAGAACAATACGTTGTGGGTAGTGATCATTCACGTCGTCTCAAAGCACTGCAACATTGAAATCAAAACCTACTTTTTTTTTTATCTCATCACTAGAGGACAACTTATAGAAAAGCTTTTTTCGTATTCATTAACCAACTTAGGGATGTCGGAAGAAATAAGATTTTTTCTGTAATAATGAGAAGCAGAACTATAATCAGTATCAACATACAGGTATCTATAAAAAGATAAAATATGTTCCTCAATCTGTTCAGGTTCTTCCAAAATCAAGTTTCCATCAACCAACTTATGGATACCACTAGCATTTATGCGCTTCGTGACCACAAAATTGAAAAAAGAAAAAAAAATAAAAATGAAGAGTTTCTATCCCCATCCTTAAACTAGTTCATTTAAGCTTTTTCCTTCTACAACATAGCTTGAAAGTCAAAAGCAGTATTGAGATCTTCCATGGCTTGTTTCTCTAGAAAGGAGGGATTCCATCTCAGCCAAGGTAGCCTTCTCCAGGTACTGCTGAATAGAATCCAAAACCTGTTGTTTTTCAGCAATAGCAACATCAACATTACCAAATACATTCTTATTCCTGAGAATATACTTCAGTCTCTGAATTTTTTTTTTTTTTTTTCAACATCAACCTAGGACAACCAAAAACCTTCTCAGACCAGGAATGTTAAATGACTCTCTGCCACACCTTAAAAAACTTAAAAGTAGAAGCCTTGCTAGAAGTTTTATCAGCAGAAAAAGAAACCTACAAAGGATGGTGATCAGAGCAGTTCCTAGAAAGAACTTTATAGTTGACCCATTGATCCAAGCAAGAAAAGTTGCGAAAGGCACGATCTAATTTTCTCTCAATCCTCTGATTTCCCAGTTTATCATTACATAAGAGATCCACAATAAAGAAGGACAATGAGATAATTAACATTGATCTAATTATAAAATTCAGCACAGACCACATCATTAGCAGATAAAACAACATTAAAATCCCAAAGAGACACCAAGATCCCTGTATATTACACTAATCAGCATAAAGAACCCTTCTAGCAATGTAAGAAGTAGTACCATAAATACCTGCAACATTTATAGAATTTCCTGCATAAAAATCGAAATAGAGACATACTGGATAGGAGAATTTAAAACATTTAAACTCACATCAGACCTTCCTAGACACCACATCCTAGAAACAGAATTACGACCACCATTGTCAGAACACAGCTTCGAAATTTAAGTTTTCAAAAAACACGACAATTAGAAAACAAAGTCTTAGGCTGAGCAAGAGAAAGGAAAGTGAGACTTTGTTCCTCGATGGAATTCCAAATTATGTTTAGATATTTCTCATATACAAGATCCTAATCTTCCTGAACCCTAAATCTCAAACTCTAAACCTTAAATTCTAAACTAAACCCTAATTTTCCAAAACAAGTCCTTTAACTTCATATTAATTCTTTTTGAATGATTCCATTTTAAAGAATTTTTTTCTTTCTGTGATTTTGTTCAAACATTATATTGCATATTAGAAAATGTAATCTTTAATTTCATCATTAATTATTTAACTTTTTTTAATATTTTTATTTGTTTTTTTATTATATAAAAATGTATGACTTTCAATTTCTAATATAATAAAATTGAATTGTTTTGTGATTCTATGCAACTCATCATCTTGAAACTATTTTGATTTTTGATGTAATTTTCGTTGTATCTTTTTTTCAGATTTTGCAAAGTGTGATAATTTTAAATTTTTAGTAAACTCTATCTTGTGTAATTTTATTACCACAATTACATAAAAATACTTCATTTACTATATTAAAATAATATATTGTCATGAATATTTTTTATCAACATCCAATATGAATGAGTTCAAAAGTAAAATATACATTTATAAATTATAATTATTTTTAGTTTATTTCTTCTGTTTTTTTGCGATGTTGTATTATAATTTTTATTAATATAAAGAAATATGAGACGAGTAAAGACGTAAATACATGTTTGCTTGTTACTCAATAAAATAAAAAATTTATATATACTAAATATGATAAATGAAAATGAAATTACTTTCTTTTATTTTAAGAATAGAGAAGAGGATCTCGTGTTACCAAATCCTCATATCATTCTTAATTGTTAATTTTTGGTGTTTGTTATATAAGTCGCATCTATCTCTCTTATTTATTCAAATTACTTCTTTCACTTTTATTCCAAATAAACATAATTTAATAATAAATAATAAATTAGTAAGATTACACATGCATATCGGTATATGTTTAATATCCGTTTACATCTCCAATCAATTTTTATATCATGCAAATTCTAATCAATCATGTTTACCATAATATTTTTATGGTTATGTCAATTAAACTTCACATAATTATCTATTAAACTAATGTGTTAGATAATTTCGAAATTGTATAAAATTTTATATAAATTAATTAACTATTAACTATAAGAATATGGTATTCAACGACTGAATTAAATTTAATTTTTTTAATTGTTGTTCTGCTTAAGATGTAAGTTTCTCTTTTATTGATTGAAATAAAATTCACCGTTTTATCGAGCAAACCCGATAATTATTTATTAGAAATTAAATATTTAAATAATGAAAAAATATTTCAGTTTCCTTAAATAGATTTCTGCATCAGTGGTCTCCCATTCTTTCATTGGTTCCAATGTCTGCCATTAATTAAATTCTTGAAACTAATCAAAGATGCAGACAAAACAGAAATTGAAAAATCCAACGAAAAGATGCCTTGTCGGATTGTACTTCCATTCCATCGAATAAAGGTTGGACAGCATTAGGAGCAGAAAACCTGAGTTAAAGCATATTCGAGTGTACCTAGATTTAGTGGGAGTGGGTGAAGACCAGCCGCATCAGACATATGCAGATGGACAAAAGCAAAATTTTCCTGCCATTTCCATTATTTATTTGTACCTTCAAACAAAATATAATGAATCCCAATAATAACACAAACTTCATCAGTTCGAAGCTAGCATGCCAATGAAAAAGGTGTGTGAAAGATGAATTAATGACTCTATTGTAAATTAAGAAAGCACAAGTTGCAACTTGTATCTCTTGTGATGATGAATAATGATCTTATTTCCACAACTTTTGACGAAGAGGAGCATTACTTCAGAGCATTGTGTTTGTCATATATTTTAATTAGAAAATTTGGAGTGTTTGTTTGACTACCAAACTCGGGATAGTAGAAGTTAATGTATTTAGATTGGTCGAATTATCTCTTTACAGTGCAGCTTGAGAAAAAAATTCCTAAAATATTATTAAAATGGTAAATTTAAAAAAATTATTTATATGAATAAGTCGTGTTATTATAATATAACTATTTTAGATATGTGAAAATAAAGTTATACTAACTTAACATAATTTCAATGTGAGAGAAGTAAAGTCATTTTCACACACATAATTTTGATTAATATTGATTAAAACTTTTTAAATGAAATTGTATCAATATAGTATAATTTTAATTATTATTAATTTTATATTAAATTAAAGTTGTTCACCCATAAAATTATAATTACAGATATATTATTCTTTTTTTAAAAAAACTATTTGATATTTTATTGTAAATTATTTACATAGAAATATAATTGTAAAATGAAAGATTAATATTGGTCAAATTTAATCACAATAACTTATACACCTTCTAAATATTCTATATTTATAATAATATGAATTTATAATTTATATTGTATGGATAATATCTAAAGTTCATGCTTATTATTAAATTCATATTTCAATAGTTGTATTTATCAAAGCTCTCACTTCAATCTGTGTCTTGATAATTTTACTGCACAAAGTAAACATAATTTCAAATAACAACAATGGATCTAAGAGTTTCTTTAAGTTACTTGCTGAACGAAAAAATAATGCACAATATTAATTTTTAATTTCACAATTAATATTTATATATAAAAGAATTTCTTCTAAAATATAAACGCTTCTTTTTAAAATAATACACTACATAATTGGAATTCCAAGTAAAAGTTGTGTAAAAGGTGCATAATTTCAGTTTAATGTAAAAACAACTGAAGTTATATCATTCTAACAAGACTTCATTTAAAAAAATAAATCTCGATTAACATTAATCAAAGTCGTGTGTGCCAAAAACAAATTCACTTCTCACACTGAACACGACTACACTTTCACAAATCCAAAGTCACATGCATGATTCTTTCATAATGAAGTCGTGTCAAGCTGATACAACTTACCCATACGAGTAAATCTTTCAAAATCTACCCATTTCGATAATTCTTTGTGAAAGATACATCATTTTGGGAAATTTTTCGCCAAGTTGACTCCATATTTAAAAAGGAAAAGAAAACCATCATTGTCTATATTTCTTTTTGACAATCTATGTGTGATTAGATATAATTCCAAAAACAAGGTACTTAATGTTCCTATGTCTAAGTTGTTGGGTCTTTCGAGAAAGATACATCGAGAAGATTTAACACGACTTGTCACGAAGACTTTTGATACAATCATTGAATGTTAAATTTATCTTCAAACATCAAATTTAACTATCAACTATGATATCATTCTTGAGTCATTCAAGAGATAAATCAATAAGATTTGGTAGTAAAGAACCATGAGCAAACCATATAAGAGATTACGACATCACCTATAACTCATATTCTTAAGGCAATGAGTTTTTGAGTATTTTTTTCGTATATATTGTATACCTTTCTCATTTCTATAAGACTCAAATTAATCATTGGATTCCTAAGGTTTTATCTATAGGCATTGATGGATCTTAACAGGGGCAAGGCAGCCTCAACCCCCAACCTCGTAGTTGGATCCACCACTTCTAGTGCTTCTTCCTTTGAGAGTAGAGGGAAACTACAGTTTTCATGTATCCTTTATTCACATGCAAGTGGGGGTTGTGTAGTGCACGTGTCGGAGGAAGAGAAGCTCACTCACACTATTTATGACATTGAACTTTAATCACTTTGGAAGGAGATTAGACATTAAAATTAAGCTTAGTTTGAGTATTGTTCTTACAAGGCCAAGATGACCTGTATAAGACCATGTATTCCCTGTTTGTTGATCTCTTCTGAAACCTTCTTTCTTTGTTCACTTCTCAATATTGGAGTTCTCGGTCTCAACTTACAGTCCAACGGTAGGATACCTCTGAAGATACTCCAACACTCAATTTAGTATGTATTGGCAACGATTAGTACAGTTAGAGTGAAAAATATTTATCGTAATCATACCTTAGGGGTAATTGCCTATTTATGTTGTCACTTAATGAGTTTTTACCTTTTTAGCCCATGAGGATGACCCATATTCATCTTAGCATTGTGTTGATCATGTTTTGTGTAAGGAAGTGTTTTTTATTGCTTAATTAGTTTTGTAATCATTAATTGGGTAATATTGCTGAGATGATTTCAAGATTAGCTAACAAATGACAACTCCATGGCTAATAATGGGATAATGATAATCTCGATTTTTGAATTGGTTAAGACTAGGCGTTCTCGTTCGAAGAAGTCGACAACGACCGGTTTGTTCAACTTTTATTAACCTTAAATGTTTTTGGTTTGTCATTGGCTCTAAATATTCTTGATCTTGCATGATTGTGTACTACAAGTATATTGTTTTCATCTTTCCTAAATTATTAGTCAAAATTCTAGTGTCCATTGTCTTTGCATTCATAGAATGAAGTTTGGTGTGCAATGCCAAATCTATCTTGGTATATGTAACTTCTTTTCAACTCAAAATACCTAAGATGGTCAAAACCAAAGTCAGTACTATATAGTCCCATTTGGGATTTGAGTTAGCATAAAAGGGATGGGTTGGTTCAATGAATAATACTTTCGAACATAGTCTTTGGGCACTACAAGAATGTAATGAATTAGCTGCTAAAAAATAGTGTCGGTCAAATCAAAGACCCTATTAGAGTCAGTCAAACGAACTCTACTGCGCACAATTATGATTATAAAGGTTAGAGTTGACTAAACAAAGTGCAGATCAACACTAACACTTTTTAAAATAAAAAAAATTGAAACACAACCTTTGTCAAAGTGATTAACACTTAAAGTGGAGACTAATTGTTTATTTAAAATGAAATAATTGTAGCAAGCGACAATTAAGTTGATGAAAAGTGGAACATAAATAATTATAATTTAAATAAAATACAATAGATAGGTATGCCGACTAAGACGATACAAAAAGTAGTATTTTATTGGAGATTGTGTCAGTTTAGTTGACACAATGAGTATCGTTAAATGAGAGTCAGCTTGGCTAACTCTAATTGAGGCGTGTAATTAAAGTGGGAAATAAACATTTAAGCACGTATAAGTATTAATGTGAAATGGATTTCATTTTCCACACCATTAAGATTTCATTTTTCCCTATTTCTTTAAGAAATCCCTATAGCTCGTGCCCACTTTTATGAAATTTGTGATAGTGTTGCTGGCATGAGTGTAGTAAGGAAAGCTTCCACAATGCTTATTATTGTTTGCATTGATGAGTAAAGTGAGAAATCCTAGTAGATTCCAATCTTCCAAATTGGGTCCTTAGACTCATGGTGGATGTTGGTGAGGGGGTTTTGGGTAGGAGGCCGAAAAGATGGTGCTAATAGCTTGGAGTTGACCTCTATCATAGCTTTAAAAAGTGAGTTCATTCTTTGTTCTCACATTGTATATTTTATTTTGATGCTTTTGAGTGTTTGGATTCAACTAGTGTTGAGGATGTATAAGGATTCTAGCGTGGAGCTAAAACCTAGTCATGGGACTACCATAAAAGTTAGTTTTAAAAGGTTGGACATAAAAAGTTCTAAAATTTTTCAAGTAAATTTAATATTAGTTCTTGGAATTAAGCAAATTATTTCCATTAAACAGTGTGTGGATGTCTTAAAAATAAGCTTGAAGCTTATAAGTTTTTTAACTCATCAGACATACATAAATTTATTTAAGGATTTTGAAAATTTTGGTATTTATTAGAAAGAATTAAAATTTAATCATTTTTCAATATATCAAATTCACTTGTGTGTTTTTCATTTTTTGCAAACTAGAATGACTTAGGTCCCTCGTGATGAGTATTAGATTAAGGTTTATGAAAAAGTAAGAAAGTGTCTTGATGACATGCTTAGTAAAGCTAGGGTAAAAGGCTCCACAACTAGTTCGGTAAGAGAAGAAGCATGGAGATGAACTTTTGAATTATTGGGATATCCAAAAGTTCAAAGAAAAATTATTTCTGAACAAAAAGAATCGGTCGTTAGTTCGAGGTGAAGTATTTTTAACACTTTTTGCGTTCAACGACAAGTTCACTAGTCCCTCATATAGCAAGTAATAAATATATCATTCTCTCCCAAGAGACTTATGCAATACACAACAATAATTACAATTATAATAAAATTATATCAAAGAATAATTCCATAGTTAAGATGGGTTGTGCTATAAAATAAATTATACAAAAAAATTAGATATTCTTATAATTTTGTGTCAAATATCAGATAGCATAATAAGGTTAAGGATAATGATATAAACATGGTTAGGGTTACACTTCACCATACCACCCTTTCACGCATGAAAACAATTATCTTCCATTCCTAACTAATATCAATGTGAACTCACAATATACACAAACCCTAATATCTTAGATGAATGAGCCTAAGCTTCTCTATTAATCGTCAAACTCTTGATCAATTATATAGAAAAGACTTGCTTTGGTTACAAGGGTTTAAGATAACAAATGAATCATGCTCTATGTTTAGATGCAGACTTTCATTAGATATTTCAATTCATATCCTATTTACTAATAATATTTCTCAATACTTTTAGAATCAAAGTGTCAAGTTATGAATCAACACAAAAGGCATTAAGCGCAAAATTGAAATACTAATGTTGAAAAGAAAAGACATATTTGAAAACACAATATTGATTACATGAGTGTTTGGTAGGTTACATCTAACCCCAACAACAATGGGTTTAGTTCTTCATAGACGTGAAAACCCTAAACTTACGAATGAAAAATGGAAGAAGAAATTACACCAAAAATCCTAAAGTTGTCGTTCAAGACTGAATCTTTTTTTTTCCTCTAGCTTTGTGAGTGTAAAAACTGAAATAAGTACTCAATAAATAAATTTTTGGAACAACGTTTCCATCTGACTCAACTTAAGTGGTGCCGAATTCAGCTCATCCTGCATTGGCCGAAATCCAACTTACTGAATTTTCTTTAACCAAAATAAGACATACACTAATTCCAGCTTAACGACACTTTGTTAGAATTTAAGAGGATTTTGACCTAGGCTAACTATCCATTTTCTCGTTGTGGGGCTATATCAAATTATTTCTTTCGGATCAAAAACACATCATGCATACCTAATATTTCATTCATTGGCATGAGAAGAGGTGGAGAATCACTAAACCGTGATAAAAATCTGTGGATAAAGTAAAATTTTTGCTATTATTTCTATGCATAAATATGTGTAAATCATGTATTAGCGTAAATATTTCTAGTTATAGTCATAAGTTTATTGAAATATTGTTGTTAAAAGAATCTAAATTATTTTAAGAAATTTAAATGTTATATTATTGATAAAAAGAAATATATTATACGAGAGATTACTCTTAAGTTCAGTTAAGAAGATCTGGCACAGTAAAAAATATGAGCTTAGGAAAGCTAATTAGTTGAAAGTTTAGAATTAGGTTATAAACCACATTTATAATTTCAGATTTTCAAACATTCCACATTGTATATGTTATGAACTTCAACTCAATAAAGAAAAACCAAATCTACTTATTAGAAAGTCAGCACAACTAAAAGAAAGATGACAAAATACTCCACTTCTTTATTTCTCAAGAGATTAAAATATAGAGAGCAATGTTTCCCTAAACTTTCTCCTATAGACCCGTTCAAATCCATTCAAGATCTGTTAATACAATCAATACCTACCTAATATAACTAATCATATCTCATAGAATATTACTAAATAAAAACATATATATATAATAAAGATATACAATAATCACAATACCCCCTTCAAGTTGGAGCGTGAGGATCTCGAATGTCCAACTTGCAAAGTAAAAAAGAATACTATTGTTTTCCCAATGTCTTGGTAAAAATATCTACAAGTTGCTCATTGGTAGGAACAAAACTGGGACTAATAGCCCCAAGAATAATGGCGTCATGAACAAAATGACAATCTACTTCAATGTGTTTGGTTCTATCATGAAAAACTGGATTCTGAGATATGTGCATAACAGCTTAACTATCACAATGCAGTAACATGGGTGTAGTGTGTATCACGTTAAGATTGGAAAAAATTCCCTTCAACCATTTTAATTCACAAGTAGTCATAGCCATTGAGCGATACTCAACTTCAACAGACGATCTGGACACAATATGTTGCTTTTTCGTCTTCCAGGAAATAGGAGAGTCACCAAGAAATATTATCCAATCCGTAAGTGATCTCCGGGTTAATGGGCAACAAGCCCAATCAACATCACACCATCCATGTAGGCGTAGGTCACATTTACTACTCAACAAGATACCTTGTCCTGGATTCTGTTTCAGATAACGAACAACTCGTAGTGCTGTGTGCCAATGATCCTCCTTTGGTTGTTGCATGAATTGAGATAAAACATGAACACAATAGGACAATTCGGGATGTGTGAAGCACAAATAAATCAATCATCTAATCAAGCGACGATACGACTCTGGGTCAGCAAGTAGTGTACTAGTGGATAAAGTCAAACGATGATTTTGTTCCATATGAACAATAGCGGGTTTAGCACCAAACAAACTAACTTCAGAAATTATATCAAGTGCATATTTCCTTTGACAAAAGTGAGATCTCTCTGGACTTCGTGCGATTTCAACACCAAGGAAATACTTCAAGACACCCAAATCTTTCATATGAAAACAAGCACTCAAATAGGCTTTAAATCTTTGGATAGTTGCACTATCATTTCCTGCAACAATTAGATCATCAACACATACAAGCACACTGAGGTGAATCTTATCCTTGTTCATGGAGAATAAAGAATAATCTGAGTATGATTGCTGAAACCCATATATCTTCAATGTAGCCGAGAGTTTAGCAAACCAACACCGAGGAGCCTGCTTAAGCCCATAGAGTGACTTTATCAACTTACACACCTTTCCAGGAACTGAGCTTGGAAACCAGGTGGTAACTTTATATAAACTTCCTCTTTAAGATCACCATGAAGAAAGGCATTGTGAACATCCATTTGATGAACCTCCCAATTCTTTGCAGCAGCTACTGCAAGAAATACTCGCACTGTAGTCATCTTAGCAACTGGAGCAAAAGTCTCAGTTTAGTCAATCCCTGCAACTTGGTGATTCCCAAAGATTACAAGCCTAGCTTTGAATCTTTCCACAGTGCCATCAGAGTGATACTTGATTTTGTAGACCCATTTGCAACCTAGTGCCTTCTTGTTTGGTGGTAGGTCATTTATGTCCCATGTATCATTTTTTCTAATGCTTGTATCTCACATTGCATTGCATCTCGCCATCGCTCACCTTTTACTGCCTCAGAATATGTCACAAGTTCACGGTCTGCATGTATTGCTGCAAGAAACATTCTATGTCGTAGAGAAAAATTATTACAATTCACATAGTGTGCAATAGGATAGGAATTACTTGAGGAATGTTGCATTTTAGGTGTTAGTGGGAATTGACTCATTTTCTGTATTATATTAGTGACATAATTATACAACAAAATTGATGGTTTTTTCTATCCATGACCTTGACCCAACAATTCCTCATGAAATTATTGATCATCTTGGTCATTTGGTTCTTGTACAGGAGTATTATTTATTGGTAGAATAACATCAACTTCATGTTGCACTGGTATTGCATCAAGCACAACATGATCGTCAAGTCTTGCTCCATCTCTTTTTCTCAAATCATTAACCTCCTCTAAATCAACATCAAACCCACCCAAACCAGAAATTGTAGGTAAGTCTTCTTTAGAAAGATAAGCAAAAGGAAAATTTGTTTCTAAGAACTTGACATCTCGTGAGACAAAAAAATCATTGGTTTCTATATCATACAAACGCCATCCCTTTTTCCCATATGGATATCCCACAAAAATACATTTCCTATTTCAAGAATCAAATTTATTGTCGAACCTCCCTTGTTTATGAGCATAACATAATTTACACAAATAAATAATTCAAAGGATGTTTTGCAAATTCCAAGTGGACCAATCACCAGGTCAAGGGTCCAAAAACTGAAAGTGGCATTGATTGAGCTGATTCAAGACATTATGACTGTGCAAACAAAGTCTAAGATTGAATTGAAGCCTAATCACGTTCTTAATCTGATATGGGCTGATGAAGGAGATTTGGGCTAAAAGCAAATCATTTGAAGAGAAGGGCCCATAGAAAATGCATCACCAGATTTAATTTAAGTGTAAATGGGCTATTTTGGGCTTAGGTTAAAATCTGAAGAGTCACCCATTATTTTGTGGACAAATTTTAAATTTTTTATTTTGATGTATTTTGTTTAATTTTCCATAGGGCATAGAGTAGTCATGCTTAGTAAATTATGTTTTTTCGTTTTCTCATTTTATCTAATTAATTAGTCTTCTATAAGTGTCCAAAAAGCTTCTGCTGCATTACATTTGGAGGCTTCTAGGCTAATGAAGAGTTAGGTTAGCTTTTAGAAGCTAACAAAAGTCTATTTAAGTCAGAAAACACATGTAAACAACAACTTTGAATTTGAAATACGAATTTGATTTTGAAAATTTCAGAAGTGAGGGTTTCTCTCTTAAGTTCTTCATTGGACTTGTAACTTATCAAGGGCTGATCATCCTTGGGGCGTTTTTCATACTTTAGGGTCTTTGTTGCGTTTCTTTTCTGCAAGACAAGGGTTATGAGTAGATCATCCTAAATCTGAATACTTAGGGATCTTGGGGCATTCAACTACTCTTTCTTGTGGGTTTTGGGGATTATTTCCAACCAGGTTCACATTAGGTCATAACCAAAAAACATTCTATAAGGAGTCTTTCCATTCAAAACTGAGGAAGGGGTTCTATTTATCAAGTAACCAGCAGTGAGAACACATTCTCCCTAAAAATCAATAGGTAAACATTCCTGAAATCTCAAAGCTCGAGCTACATTTAATATATGTTGATGCTTATGTTCAACACGCCCATTTTATTGTGGTGTTCCCTTACAAGATGTTTGAAAAATTATTCCATTTTTAAGAAAATAATTTTTCATGCAAGTAAATTCTGTTTTGTTGTCGGGTCCTTTTAATTTTCACTTATTTATTAAACTAACACTTCACTATGGAGAAAAACATTTTCAAAGTACTTGACACCTTATTCTTATCAATCAGCAAATAAATCAACACAACTCTAGAGTAATCATCAATAATAGTCAAAAAATAGAATGCTCCACATGAAGAGACATTTCTATAGGAGCCCCATAAATAATAGTGTATTAATTCAAAAGCATTAGATGCTCTAAAATCACTTGTGGGAAATTTATTTCTCATTTGTTTTGCTCTTTGACAAACATCACAACATTTATTCAAATTTTCAGTATCTTTCTCAAGGTCTACACCTGAAATAATCTTAGTAGCTTGTATAGACCGATGACCCAATCGTTGATGCCAAAGATCCAAAGACATCCCTTTGTCAACTTTCAAAGCCATAATAAGCGGTATCCCCTTGAAATAATAGAATCCACTCTGACGTTCACCGTCACCAATCAACTTCCTCGAAGTGCGGTTCTGTATTACACACATGTTATGAGTGAGCTGAATAGTACAATTGGAATGATATATTAGCTGCGACATAGAAATTAAATTGCAAGATAATCCAGGCACATATAAAACATTCTCAAGGACAAAATCACTGCCAAAAATAATAGATCCCTCCTTGGTAGCCACAATATTGCTCCTATATGGTAAACCAAGAGGACATAGATATATGGCTCGTAAGTTATGTAAATGACTCAAATTTCTTGTCATGTGGTTCGAGGCTTCTGTGTTTATTATCCATGATACTTGCTTACATGTCATCTTCTCAGTTGAATGTCCCTTCAATTGTACCTGCATAATCAGTGACTAGGATTGTCAAGAGTGGTTATGTCGTAAGGTGAGATAGTTTTTCGTTGACGGTTACTATCATTGGGTTCTTCAGCCATGATTCAATATGTTGGGTGTATATGGGTTTGGCTCTAATATCATGACAAAATACCCTACTTCTTTATTTCTCAAAAGATTAAAATATATAGAGCAGTGTTTCCCTACACTTTTCCCTACAGATCTTTTCAAATTCGTCCAAGATCTGCTAATACAATAAATACCTACCTAATATAAATAATCATATCTCATGGAATATTACTAAATAAAAACATATATATAATAAATATATATAATAATCACAGTAAAAGGATATATTTCAATGTGGTTCAAATTTTGTAAAATATGTGAATTTAGTTTTTTCTGAATTTTAAAATATGATGAATTCTTATAATAACTGACCAAGTCCAGATATATTACAGTTTGAGGATATATTTGTTAATATTATAATATATAGATCTTGGTTATGTTTGATAAAAAAAATTATAGAGATTAAACAATTTTTTCTTTAAAGAAAAAAAATAGGGTCGTTGGTAAGTTTGTAACGAGAAAATGAAAAACAAATGGAAAAGTGATTATCTTGATACAACATGGCGATATCTGATTCAATAAATTGGAAAAATTACGTACTCTCATATTACATCATAATACGAAACACGAAACCATAATTTATCTAACTCCATTTACATATTTTTTTTTCTGTAATAGTTTTCAATTTCTTGATGTCCAATTCATACTATCAAGTCTCCAGCAGATTTACATATGTTAACATAAATTAAATATGTTAAAAAAAGTTGATTATTGAGTATTTAATTTTTTTTATAAATAACTAATTTTAGTAAATCTCAAACCACTTTCACACTACAAAAGTGAAATTGATCTGTACGTATGTTTAAGTAGGTATATATAGTCAAATATGAACCCGTGTAATTTACATCCAAAGTACTTTGATTATGTGTTAGAATAAGTCAAATACGAATTTAGAATTTACATCTAACTAAAACTACTTTAAATCATTTCTATCTTTTTGTAAACAATAAATCTAAAATTACACAAGACCAAACAGCCTATTTTATTATTCTTGGTTTATGAATACTACTTGTACGATCAAATTCAATAAATCTATATATATGTAGTTTGCTGATAAACAAAATACTGTACTATTATTCTTAGAAGAATGTGATGTCTTGTTGTAAAGCAATGTCAAGGTATTGCTAATCTTACTTAACTTGCACTATAGATCGTAGTTGGATACCAAATTACATAAAATTAGTATGCTTAATTATAATAATCACGATTTTAGTTCAATATTAACCAAGCCATTTTATCTATGGGACTAATGCAAATTAATTTGCATGCCTGCTGATAAAAAAAGGGTTATATATATATATATATATATATATATATATATATATATATATATATATATATATATATATATATATATATATATGTTTACTAGCTTACTGCACACAGATTTTTTAGTATTTTTTATTTATATATTATAATTCTTTTTTATTTATATTTGAGAATACGACTTCACCTTAAGAATTCATACTCTTAAGAACAATGTCTAATTTTATTTTGTATGAACAAGTCTTATACTATATACAACTTCCCTTTTTGAAATTTTTTTTTTTAAAAAAAAAGTCATACTTTAATATATAACCTTTTTTCAACAAATAAATATATATATATATATATATATATATATATATATATATATATATATATAAAAAAAAAA
>Ga0209700_105265_pt1 | contig 22035 bp, 7 predicted proteins | sample SiratroredBW_FD_187528 | JGI IMG/M metagenome (GOLD analysis project Ga0209700, IMG submission 187528) | Root nodule microbial communities of legume samples collected from California, USA - Siratro red BW (SPAdes) (version 2) | ecosystem: Host-associated > Plants > Roots > Nodule | place: USA... | reverse complement strand
TTTAAGTTTTTTTTTTTTTTTTGTTAGAGAAAAAAAAAATTGTGGTTGAGTTCCGGTTGGCCAAGATGCTAAGTTAACCTCAATTGACTTTGCCATATGTGGCCATTTATTTTCTTAATTGTTTCCTAACAGTTGTTTTGTCTATTTATAGACTGAGGTCCCACCCTCGTCGTTTGCCCAGACCCCTTATACGTGTTGTTATTAAAGTTTATTTTCTACGAAAAATAAAAAATGATCTTCAAAATTAAATTTTATTTTCAAGTTTGTAATCTATCCACACTAAGTAAAACAAACGTGTTAGTAGTTGTGAAGGTAAGGAAAGAAACTAAAAAATAACTTTAAAAAGTGAAAGATTGGTCATAAAAGTTTATTAAGAAAAATATTTAAAAATCTGTTAAAAGTGACTTAAAAAATAGTTTTGAGAGTGGGTTGTGTATAACGAGTGTTAGCACTCGTAGCATAGTTGTTTCTAATTTAATGTATAAAATTTGAATATATTTAACGTTATTTATTTACTTTTGAAAATAAAATAAAATATAAATTTGGATGTTTTGTATATTTTTATGAACATTTGTACTGTTGAAACTATTTTATTTTACTTTGTAAAGGTAATTATTAGTATTGTTATATTTTTTTAAAAATTTCAACTTTATGATGTATACTTATTTAGAAAACTATCAAACACTTGTATCTTACATTTTCCTCCCTTAATTTCTTAAGAAATATTCTACTTATTATATACGAATATTATCTTATTAAGTCAAAAAGATGAATCCTTACCCCTACATTCAAAAGATATGTATGGGAGAATCGTAGTTATATAAAAATCTGAGTCAATGTTGTTTAGTTTTGTATTCTTAAAAAAAAAAAAAAAAAAAAAAAAAAAAAAAAAAAAAACCATATATGTGGTAAAAAATTGGATGTATCCAAAATAATTATCATAATAATTTAAGAGTTGTGCAATACGTAAACAGGTCTATTTATAATTAACTTAAATATTTGTTTATTTTTTTTAAAAAATGTTATTTAATATTTCTATAATATATAAATAAATAATAATTATATTTAAATATAGTTATATATATATATATATATATATATATCATTATATTTAGTAATTTGGGTGTTTTTTTTAACAGCACAGAATGATATAAATGAGAGCACTTTAAGAGTGTTTCAACCCTATTACAAAAAGAAAAAGTTTCTTTCGTACACAAATGTATAAGAGTACATAAAGATCAAGTTAAAATTATAAAAGACAATGACTCATGGTGTATTATATATCATATGAAGTCCTTTCATATTAATCCTGGGAGGTTTCGTCTATAGTGGTTGTGCATGTTTACCTACCACCAGAACTCCATCTAGACCAGAAGAACAAGTGAGAGTTTTACAACCTCTTTAAGAATAAATATTTCAAACAATGTAATGGATATAAGATCCAATCACAATAAGTAAATTGAGATCTCTTTACTCTATGTTTTAACCATTGTCAATCCCTGATCTAGGCTAGGCTAAAGATCTCCACACTATCCACAACCCCATTTCTAAAATTGATTACCTTTTGTGGTTAATATCGATAGTTGATAATGAGGCAAAACGGACTCATGTTTATCCCAATCCATCTCTCACAAGTATCCCACACTTCCTTCACCACTATACAATTGATTAAAAGATGTTGAACTGTCTCATCTACCATCTAACACAACGGACAGAGGTACCTTTCCAACTGAATACCTCTTCTAAAGAGATTGGTAGTAGTGGGCAATCTATCCAACAAAACTCTCTAAATTATCAATCCTTCTCTGTACAGCTAAGGTACTATTAACCAATTGGTCCTCCAACTGCTCCTCCCATTCGAACCTAACTCTTCTCCAACCTAAATTTCATTAAGATATTGTTGGGTATCCAAGTGTGAGTCTAAGTCCCACATTGAGTAGGAATGAGAAAGTTTAACAACATATAAGAAAGAAGACCCACAAACTTAATGTCTTAAGATTTTGGGTTGAAGGTGATGTCATTTCCTTGTGTGCTAGCTCTTGTTCTCATTCTTGTTTAGTCGCCCCCCGCTCGAAGAGGAATGTACCAATGTGGAACCTAGCTCTCCGACAGATATGTGTATAGGATTCTCTTGCTTCCCTATCCCTATCTCTGCAACTATGCTCTCTTTACATTCAGAAATAGAGAATAATTTAGTATGTATCTTTTAAAGATCGATCACCAACCCGATTATCCTTCCAAAACTTCACTTTTTTCCCATCCCCTACAATCTTGATTCTTCTATCAAACCAATTATCCTTAGCTCTCTTCCCACACACTTTAGCTAAATCACGCCACTATCATAATTAAGTACTATTAATTAAACTAATATCCAATTTTCTCGAAGAACCATATCTGGATGCTAATATCTCTCTTCATAAACCTAATTTTAACCCCCTAAGTCTCCATTTACACTTAGATAACAAAGCTACGTTGAAGTTAACTATATCTTTAATCCCTAATCCACCTTCATTGAATGGTCTGCATACTTTTTCCCAACTAATCCATATTATTCTCTTACCTTCATTTCTCTAATCCCATATTTAAATTTAGTTTGTAATTTCCTAATCTTATTACACACTAATAAGTATTTTGGAAGAGACTCTAAGAATAGTTTGACAACTCTCTAATCAAAATTTTAATTGGGTTGAAGTATCCTTTCATATTTATATTTTTTTTACATATAAAAGTAAATCTATATCATTATATAAAATGGTACATTTTAAATTGTTTTATCATTTTTATTACATAATTTTATTATTTAATAATCAAATTGTTTATATGTAATTTTAAAACCATACTTTTTATGTATACAAATGCGGACACCCAAAACGTATATGTTTCCGTTAGTGTTATTATTAAACCTTTGAAGAATTTTCTAATACCCAAAGAGAAAAAAAATGAATTTTGTAAATGGCCAAGAGAAAGTGCGTCTGGTGAAAAAAATGAGTTTTGACATATACAAATAAATTTAAAAAGAATAATTGAATCGAAAAATAATTGTATTACTCTCTAAAGCCAGTCATTTTCGATTTTCTCCTTGTTACTCGTTTGCATTGTTGAGCTCAATACTCCTTTAAATAAATAAATGAAATAATAAAAAAAATAAAAGATAAAAGTTAAACTACATCCCCTTCTCTTCAAAATAAGTGCATCTCTGTCTACTAAAGCATTGCATGAATTTTAAATAAAATAGTTTATCATCACTGACTGCACAACGTACAAACAAAAGCGTGTGTAGTACATCGTGTGGAAAATGTGAAAATAGTTTAAAATAGGGAAATTATCTATAAAACAATTTGACTGTTCATAAAACCAAGAAGGTTGTCCATGTTAAAGTGATCAATGAACTACTAAAAAATATCTTTAAACCAGTTCATGCTGTTTATATATGTCGAATACACATACCTATAAACTCACGTCACGATAACATTTTTCATCGTATTACATATATTAATTTTCGTACATATACATCCTAGCAGTAATAGTTATAGGATAATAGTAGTTTATCATTACTGTTTTCAAGAAAGAGTTCATTTCACACTGTTTTATATTAATAAAAAAATTATATATTAATAAAATAATAGTATTTTTTAATGTTAAATGGATGTTAAACACCAATAGTGATGTTAAAACATCACTTGACCGAATTATGAAAAATTAAATCATTTATAATTTTTTTTCTTTTTGTTTAATTTAAATCATATCTTTTAATATAAATTAAATAATTATTAAACCCAACCACATATATTACATGTTTTTTTATTTCATTTAAACAAATCTAAGTCTTTTTAAAATACATATCAAACATTCTGTAATAAGTTTTACAGTTAAAAATAAATAAATAATAAAATAAGCACTTCACAGTTCTAACTCTTATATGACATTAAGAAATAAGTATTTAAAAAATAAATTTAACTTTCTAAACATATTTTAAATACTTTCTTAGAATATTAAAAAATACAAATACATATAAACAAATAAAATACATACAAAAACTGAAACTATCTAAGAATTCTAAGAATTACAAAATATTACCAATGGTCACAACTTTCAGATCACTTAAACAAATTTAAATCTTTTTAAAACAAATGTCAAACACAGTCTAGTACGTGATTTTATTTCTGCTCAGGATTCTCAAGCTAAGAAGGCTCTTAGTTGTAGCCATGCTAATATTGTTCAAAGTTTTTTTCTTTTTTTTTTTCTATATCAAAGGATATTGTTCAAGTTTATTAGACACATCTAATTAGGGAAATTAATGCAGATCGACCCTTGTTCAACTAAGTACGTTGTTGAGTTCTATGTGTTTCGAATAAACGATAATATAACAAGAATAGAAGTAAAACTCACGATATTTGGAACAGATTAGAACTTGCACAAAAGGAAATATTCACTCTTTAATTCGCTCTTAAACTCATTACAAAGGTCATGGTAGTATTCCATGCCTATAGACACACGAGATTTTATTCATGAAATATCTTAAAGTACTACGTTGATTTGACTTGTCTCAATTGTGAGTCTCATCCTGAGTTTGTGCAGCAACAGCTTCACCAGCGTAATAGCAGCACCTTCTGCAACCTCCGTTGTATGTCCGGCCACCGCAACAGCCGTAGCGACAGCGTCCAGGGTAGCCACCACCATGGCCAGGGTGGCCGCCACCGTGACCAGGATAGCCACCACCATGACCAGGGTGGCCTCCATGTCCAGGATAGCCACCACCGTTGCCTGGGTAACCACCACCATAGCCCCCACCAGGATATTTGGCTTCACCAACTCCATTTGTCGCTTTAACAACCACAAACTAGTTAGTGAACCATTTACCATAACACATATTTTTTTACATCATCAAGCAGAAATCTATTACATAGTTTAAGATCAGTATGTGTTTATATTTATATTCCATTTCATTTGACATGTAATTATTTTTTAATAATTTACAAAATTACAAGATAGAAAACTATACATGTGAACTTAGTAATTGAAGTGTTAAATGATAACAATACAGAAAGGTGAGTCCATTATGATAGAATGAATAGAATTAGAAACCTATCTTTTATTTGAAAAACACTTACAAGAATATGAGGGATGAGTTATAAACTTACCCTCTTTTGCATTGGTGGATGCCACCTCTGAGGAGGCCAAAAGGAGCATGGCCAACAAGCCTAGGATCAGTAATGCCATCTTCAAACCCATCTTTCAGTAGCAAACTACAAAAGATCTATCAAAGGAGATATGTTTGGTAAAGAAGGATGAGAAAAATTGTGGGAAAACGTCCTCTATATATAGGAGTGAAGGAACACAAGTAGGAAGTGTTCTCCAAACTTGGTAGTTGGCATTTATTAATGCAATCTTATCCAGATTTAAGAACCAAGATTTTTTTATCTTCAGTTCATCGCCCTTTTCTATTTTGAATGGAAAAAAAAAATTGTAGCTTCTAGATTGAAGAAGAGTAGTTATTGTACTCGTATCTACCTGCCAGGCATCAACTTGTTCATCACTGATATAAATGGTGAAGTGAGATATATCTGATGCGGCATGTTAGTTTATTATACTATATTATAGCATAAAATTCTATATTTTTATATAAAATAACTTAAACTATATCTAAAATACTTAAAACTAATTTATAAATTAGTTAATATATATTATTTTATATTAATGTATAACTTTATGTTCAAGTAGAATATAAGTAATTATTAGTAAGGAAAAAAATAGATGTATATATAGGAACATTTAGGATATGCTTTAACTTGTACAACGAGTCTTTTATATATATATATATATATATATATATTTGATGTGAAAGGAAATAAAAACGTAGATTTGGAGAAGAATAGTAGATCCTTCCCCTCGGTTATGTGTGAAGAAAAGCAGCCAAAATGACAATTGTGTAAAGACTTAAAGGTCCTCACATTACTCTGTTGAAGCATGCTGAATATTATTGAAGCATGCTAATTCTCCTCTTCCGCTTGATCACAGTGACGAGTGGTGCCTGGGGGTGTTGCGTTTCTCGTCAAAGAAGAAGACACAATGTGAAGTTTGTAGTGTGGAAGCAGACAAGATGATAGTTTTATCACAACTTTATAAATGATTATACGTAAGGTTTTGAGCGTCTAATCAATTATTACAAGACACATAATTGATTATATGTTTTTTTTATATATAATCGGTTATTAAATTATCGTAATCACTTAAATTTATTTATTTTTTCTCATAATGGATTATGACATAATATTACGGAGAAGGAACATTTACTCGTGTAAGAAAGTGATTAGAAACTATAAGAGATTCTTAATTTATTTTTGGATTTTCATCTATAGCTAAATTTATTATTTACAGAATTCACTTACGATCTAATTTTTACTGATTTTATCCACATATTTTACTTAAAAAATCTGTAGTATTATAGATAACTAGATACAGATTAGGTAAGATTTAGATATGCACGTAAATTTTTTTTATAGATAATATAAATAATTAGATTTATTAAAATTATAATAATAATAATAATAATAATAATTATTATTATTATTATTAATATTTTTGGTATTATTACTAATAATAATTATTATTATTATTAACATTATGTAATTAATAATATTAATATTAATTTTATTATTATTATAATTATTAATATAATTACTATTATATTAATATCATCATTAATAATAATAATATTATTATTATTAACATTATTAATATTACTAATATGATTATTAAAATTAATAACAATATTATTATTATAATTATTATTAATATTTCAATAATAATATTGTTAATAATATTATTACCATTACTATTTTTAATATAATATTAATTTTATTAATAATAATATTAAGATTATTAATATTATATTATTAGTATTATTATTAATATTATAAATGATAATGATAATGATATTAACGAAAGTATTGATAAATAATAAAATAGTAATAATAATTATAATAATAAATAAAAGCTTACGCGGATTCTCGGTGTTTTTGTTATAAAATCTGTGTTTTAATAATGTTTCACAATGAGTTAGAGTGTGCTTTTTTTGTAAAAAGATTAAAACATCCTTTGTATTTAAAATTAAATTATTTTTTGGTGATAAAAGAAATGGACTAAGCACAATAGATGAGTCCTATTTATTTTCGCCCAAATTCGTAATTTTCTGTCACGGTCCAGGAAGCGCTCATCTGTTTCTTGTAGCCACTGGTAGCCATTCATTGGTCTAACCTTATGTATGCACAAAAAGTTACAACATATACCAGAACAAAACAATATGTTCAAATGTTTGTTACCACCACTCAAGCTAGCATCCACATATATTTCACAGCATTTGGAGCTCTTAAGCCATGGCCTTTAGTATGGATCCTGATTCTACATATCCTATTAAAAGCGTAAGGATTTTAGGCACGTTACAGTGGATATACACTAGGGAAAATACAAAGAAACAGCCACGATTTTATGTGTAATCTAAACTCATGATTTTAATGTACAACAATGAATATTTGGACATTGACTTTTGCATTATTAAAAATAATATTACTTCTATGTAGCCAAATATTCTAAGGTATTGTCGCTCACGTACATTTTCACAATCATTTAGTCTTAGAACACAATCCTAGATGTCCAAATTAAAAGAAGTGAATGTGTATTATGTGGTATATAGATAAAACTTCTCTCCATCAGACATGTTACAAATGTGTTCAGCTCTCCTACAGATAAAAAGTGCTTAACAGTTTTATTCTAACATATAACACATACATTATTATATTTAGGTCATTTCGTAACAGAAGAGTAAATGAGGTTGAAATATTTGTAATGCACAATTGACAGTTTGGTCTTAAGCTAGAAGTGATAGATAGATAATACATTTCTTTTTTTTGAAATGGTACATTAACTTATAAGTATGTCTATTAGAGATTAAGTAGACTAGCTAGAGTGTACATGTTGACATTAATGGTTGCAATCGAATAATGGAATTAGAGGAGTGTGTAGAGAGAGGTTGATATGACACTAAGACTCTATTGTGCTTAATTTGCAGATAAGGGGTAAAAGCAAAATAATAACTGATATTGATATAAGAGGTAGAAAAATAATATATTATCAAGTGTATGAAGAGATTTCATCTGTGTTATGCCCGATTATTATTTTTTCATATTGATACAGTTGTGTTGTGTTTTGTTTTGCCAATTTTCTATATTGTTTATTTTGCGAATTGTATTATAGGGCTGAAATTGGGTATAAGATTAGTTATATTTTTATAATAAGATTAGAACAGTTTAATTAATTTCATTAATTATAGGCTTGTGTTTTGTCATCATTTCAGTTCCATTCTTTCCTCTCCATCTCTTTCTAGAGTTTTTTCCTCTCTCTCACTTAAGATGGTTAAATTACTATATTTCTCACACACTCAAACCACTCTATTCTTCTTGATAAATTCCATGAAACTCTGTTCCAAAATCTAACCTCTCTTACGACTGCATCCTTTATATTAGAATTTATATAGAGTTTTAGAAATCTTTCCATTAGTGAACATTTATCCAATCATTCATCATTTCAAAATTTTATTTTACTACCATTTCTACCTTCCATGAACAAATTATCTTTTTATTTTTCCTTACACATTCTCTTCATATATGTTCACCATCATAGATTGTGGTACAGTCCTTCAACTCATATTTTAATACTAAAATATTTTTTTTAATTTTCTTAATAGAAATATATTGAATACTTCCAAATCTTTTACTGCAAGTTCACTTTCTTCTTTCAGATTGTATATGTTTTCATGTTTTTCTATTTCACCCATAAAATCTTCTTCCTCTCTTCTTCCCGTTCCCATAAAAACTTCCCCCAATATTATAACACATGTCTCTAACACTAAATTATTTTTCTGAAAACTGGTACAGTTTGTCAACTAATTGATCTGCGACACGATTGTTTTCTTGTTAAATTTATCAAAATGAAGCAAACATAAGAGCTGAGGTAGTCACATATTTTGACATAGTTCCTATATAGATTCACACTTGTACGGTACGTGTGGATTGAACAATCACACCTTGCAGGAGCGTTTGGGAATTTAATGCAGCACTTACTTTATTTGAAACGTTGGAGGAAGCACGTTTGCGTGTGGACTCAGGACTCTACTCAGTTTCACATTTTTTGCATTATTTAGTCTGAAAAAATGTCTGGACTGATCACCAGAGCTGTCCTTCGCACTAAATAACAAAACCTGCTTTGCTGCATGGGCGGCTTCGCAAAATAAATGCACGTTCCTGTCATAGATCCATTATTTTGACATCACAAGGAGTCTTGCAAGATAAACATTGTGTAATGTTGTTGGTAAAATGTTTAATTTTCTTTTCGTGTAACGTCAAACTAGTTTATAAAACGTTTGTAAAATGTCAAATTAGTTTAAAATAAATTAAAAGCTCAGTATATTACTACAATAATATTACGTGTGATTGTTTTGCTTTGTCAATTTGTTATCTCATTATAAATCACTAAACTATAATGTGACTTTACATATAAAAAAATTCATTACTTAATATTTGAATATAAAGTTATTCACTAAAATTTTTTGTTTTAAGGTTAAAGGTAAATGCAAAGTTTACGGTAAAATAATGTTTAACATATTTCTTAAGAGCAATGCATATAAACTAAATTTGTATTTTTTTATCTAGAATAAGATTTCTTACTCTAAAAAAATGTAAAAGTTTTTTATTCCACACGTTTAATATTTTTACTTTGTATATTTAATATTAACTCAAAAGTTTGACACTGTTATTTTAAACAAATAATTAATAAAAACATATAAAAGACTGTTTAATTTATATATAAAAATAAAATATCGTACTTATATCCAATCAAATTTTCAAAATTTAAAAACACTGTACAAATCTTTGTATAAGAAAATAAATTATTTAAAATAATGTTCAAGTAATAAGGTGATAAAACTGTATAGTAAATTAAGATATTTTGACGTTACTATAAGATAATGGATCTATAAGTATTTTTATTTATTTTTAATGTGATCAACCTTAATATTGTGAACTTAAATAAAATTTTATCAAAAAATATCTATTCCATTTCTTTTTCTTATATCTACTTAAAAATATAATTCATAAATTAAAGAACGTAACTAATATTTTTTTCTCTAAAATTTAACTTCTTAATTAGTACGACTTTTATTATATTACTTCTCTAAATTATAATATGTGCATAAATTAAAATATTTAAATATTAATTCAGATGAAAATTTAGTAAAAATTTAATTCTTATATTTTAAAGTTCATATAATTAAGTGGATATAGTTAAGGGAAAAATTAAGAAATGGACAACAAAATAAAAACAAAGTTTTAAATAATCTTTTAAAAATGTGTATAATTAAAATTATGATAAGTATTTTAATATATTATTATATTTTGAATTTAAAATGTATACTATAAAGTTTGATATAAATTGATTTTTATTTTGAAATTTTCAAAATTATTGAAATTTAATTTCGAGATGGAGATGAACGTATAAGTTAACTTTTGATATAAGGTTGTTTTTTAATTTACAAGTTTTTAAAATTAATGAAATTTAATTTTGAAAAAAAAAAACAAAAGAAGCCAATTGAAAGAGATAAGTAGTTAAAAAAAACAAGTGTTCAACACCAAACAGATGGAAACCTGATAGATTAGTGAATTTTCTGACTAGTTGCCAAAGTGATGCATAAAATGCACTTCAAAATAAGAGAAGTGAGAAAGTGAGGTTGTAATTGTGTTCTAATTTACAATAGTAGTAGACATTTATTACTTTCAAGTACTATTTTTAAATTTTGGTCAATTTTAATTTGACTTAAATTTTAAATCTTGTCGACACATTTTTCATCGAAATAAAAAATATATATTATTTAAGAAAAAACATTAATCCTATTTAAATTTACTTTTAAAATTTTATACGTTAGCATATTATATTATAATATATGAAATATATCAATTTAAAAAGATATTTAATTTCCTTCTTAGTTTCAAAATATTTCTCTTTAGTTTATACACATGTAATAGGATAAATTATTTTATTTTTATTAATAAATTATCTACTGTTTTTGTTAACTTGTTTTATTTTATGTATTTTAACCAACTGAATTAACACTTGTGTAATATAATCGAGGGAAAACATGCTACAAATATTTGTCACAGATTGCAATGTCGATCATACTGATATCACTGGATTTTTCGAAACAGCATTGGAATACATCTTATATTATTTTGTAGATCAGTATTTAAAACCGCAGATAATTTTGAAAGGAGAAGGTAATGAAATTATGATAGCAAACTAGCTGGCTGCAGTAGCAAGCATATTTACTTCACCTTTCAGTACGAGCAAGTTGATAAGAGTACAATAATTGCTGTGCTTCAACTTCAGAGCCTACCTTCTTTTACCATTCAAAATGAGGAAGGAAATTGAGCTGGCGATGAAGAACAACTCTTCGGTTCTTAACTCTTTTGATGATAAGACTGAATTAATACACGCTATTGCCACAACTACCAGTAAAGAGAAAGCTCCTACTTCTCTCTTCTCTCCTATAAATAGAGTATTTTTCCCACTATTTTTCTCATACTTCATTATCTAAACATATCTCATTGCAATAGATCTGTTGTAGTTTGCCACTGCAAGATGGGTTCGAAAATGGCAATACTGATCCTAGGCCTGTTGGCCATGTTCTTTTTGGTATCCTCAGAAGTGGCATCCACCAATGCAAAAGAGGGTAAGCTATTGTACTTTATTTCTTCACTTTTTAGTGAAACCTTCAACATAAAAATGAGTATAAAGCGAGAGGTTTCTAATGTACTCGTAAATCAAAATGGACTCCCCTTTTTCAGTAGTTTCCACTATCATTTCCTTTATACCATTTTCTTCTGTTACATTGCGTAGTTCTGGATGTTATTAATATAATTTAATTCATTATTTTATATAAATTTAAAAAATCGATTATATATAGATCATTCGAAACTACCAACAGATACTGATTTTGGATCATGTTTTAATTTCTTAACGGGCGAGCAAAAATATTTTTTCTACGATAAATGGTTCACTAACTCCTTTTGTGGTTGTTAAAGTGAAAAATGTAGTGGGTGATGCCAAATATCCTGGTGGAGGCTACGGAGGAGGGTACCCTGGTTATGGCGGTGGCTATCCTGGTGGTGGCTACCCTGGTGGTGGTGGCTATCCCGGTCGTGGTGGTGGCTATCCCGGTCGTGGTGGTGGATACCCTGGTGGTGGCTATCCTGGACGCGGTGGGTACCCTGGTCGTGGTGGCTACCCTGGCCGTGGTGGCGGCGGCGGGTACCCAGGGCGAGGAGGACGGTATTGTCACTATGGCTGTTGCGGTGGCCGGACATACAATGGAGGTTGCAGAAGGTGCTGCTAGTAAAGCTCTCAGTGCATGCAGAAACTTGGGATAAGACTTATAGTTGAGACAATGCACTTACGTAGTATTACTTACGATATTTCATGAATAAAATGTCTGTGAGAGGCGTGGATTCGCATGACCTTTCTCACCAGGAGAGATGTTTCGCAGCTATAGTGTTGAATGTATACTTGAATGTCTTTGCCTTTGTGATTATTTAAGAGCAAAATAATGTGATAATATATATCTATTGCACAAATTCCACTATATTTATCGTTAATCTATGATAATTTAATACTACTATTCATATTTTACACCCATTTCACTCCACAAAATATTATTATTTTATTAATATATAATATTTTATTAATATAATAGTGTATGCTTTTTTAAACAGTAATATTAAACTACTATTTTCCAGCTACTGTTATTAGCTTCGTACAAATGAAGGAGCACATTGGAAGACTTTTGTGTTAAAGTGAGAGCTTATTTAAATACGTGTTCTCCAATTTTTTTAAATTCTACAACTTAGTGTATTTTGGTGTATTTTGGGTCACTAGATCTTGGATACGGTATCAATTTTGAGTATTTTTATATATGAAAAAGATTAAGTATTTATAAATTTAAGTGTTATTTAGAATAGTAATTATTCTTAATTTTAAAATTTTTAGATTTAAATTTATATTTTAAGTCTAGAGGCGAAATCATTTAATTTCAATTATGGTAAAATTTCAGGTATAAAAGAATAAAGAAAATGATAGATTGAAAGATTCACGAAGAAAAGAAATAAAAAGTTTAAAATAAAACACAAGAAAAAAGTCATTTAACCTATGTCCAAAAATGAGTTTAAAAGGAAAGAAAAAAGTCAATTAACCTAGACCCAAAACTGAGTTTAAAAGGAGATTTTTAGGGTTTTATGAGGCACAAATACCTAAAGGACAAAGACAGACAGCTGGAATCAGGATTTTCTTCTTCTCTTGCAATCTTCCTTTCATTGATTTGTAATGGCTACCATAGGTAGCTAAATTCTTCATCTTTGAGATTGAATGTAATCTTTTGAATGCATTCGTATTTTGGTGATTTTTATATATAATATTCAATTTCTACTCAATTGATATTTTTATCTTATGCTTAATGCTAGATTTTATCTGATCAATAGAGAGTCTTGATTTTGATTCTTAAATTTAACTAGAAAGTACTTTTGAGTTTCTTCTGCCCTAGATGAAAATACTCAATATATTGGAATACTAGGGATAGATCTCAATGTATTGATTGCTTATAACATGTTAGTGTTGAAGGTGTTTAGGAAAGTATCCTATGAATTTCATATAAGAGGAATCCATGTGAATGATTTTTATATGTACATATCCTTATCAAATCCAAAAAATATGAATAAGGGAGATAGATAAAGTTCAATCGCAGAATCTTTCTAGATCTTGCAAACTCATTTTTATAATTGCTATTTATTCTTTAATTGTTTTTATTGCTTATTAATTCAAATTATAATCAAATCATCTTAAAACGTCTATTTACTTAGTGAGTCTTGAATTTGAGATTTAATAGCAAAACTGTGTTATTTGTAGGATCAAACTGTGTTATCTATAGGATCGACATTCTTACTTCATAAATCTATATTATTTTTGACTCGGTACACTTACAGAAAAGGTCAACAGACACCATCAACACCACGACTTTACACTCTCTGTGAGAAGATAAATTGACTACAGAATTCTCAAACATTATGGAAATCGTTCAACTACAAACTCAAAACATATCACAAAAATAAAAATATATAAATCTAAATTTTCACATATAAATCTAAAATTAAATTAATTACAACTTGTATTATTGATAGTTGAAACTCACTAAAATTAACACAAACACAATGAAAAAGGAAATATGGACTTTGTTCCTATGAAAGATAAATCCATGGGAATGAAACATAACACGACCCTCGTCAACACAAATTACCCACATCAAAAAGACAAATTTTGAACATTAAACTTCTCAACCTATTCATAGAAAAGGAAAAATAGAAACCTGTACCTCAAAATTACATTAACATTAATTAAATATATTACCACACAAACATATTATATATAAATAGTGAGACTTAAAATTCATTTTCTTATATAGTTTATATCAAATTTATCACTAAACCATTTTTGTTTATGAATCTCTAACGTATGAGGGCAACATAACTACTATCTGAAATAGCAAACTTCCAAGAGAGCTTAAGGACAACAACATTGTTGATCATTTTCAAGGAAACATATCCGAGTCCTCCCTCTTCCCCTTATGTACAAACTTTCTCTTATTCAATTTCTCTTGTCAATCGGCCATACAAAGTTTCTTAACCACCTCTCCAATTCATTGAGAATACTGGATGGCCATGCATAAATTTGAAATTGATAAAAGATCATACCATTGACAAAATAGAGTTTACTAGTTACACTCTACTCATAAGAGAATAGTAAGTAACCTTTCCACGCCTCTAAGAAAATTTTAATTCAGTTTTAACAATCTATTTTTCCCTTAGACTAAGATTAATCTCAACTGTACCAAATTTTCCTTCTCCCCTTCAATGGAAAGGTAGTTGATTATATGTTTTGTTTTGTTTTGCAAGAAAGGGATTTGATGATAGTTGATAAAACGATATGATATTTTTTATGGTCTCCCCTCGGATACTTCCTTTGTGTTTAATAGAGCTACAAGTAAAAACTTACGTAATCTCATGTATCTCTTTCCTTGTTTATGGAATTATACTCAAGTTAACATTTTGATCCTAGAAAATGTGTTTTCTTTGTTGGTTCCATCCCCAAGCAAGCTTCTTTTGTGTATTAAAAATATTATTGATTTTGACCAAAGTTCTTTACCTCTCCTTTACTTAGGAGTTCCTCTTTTGAAAAATTCCTGAAGTAAAATATTTATGTGCGTTTGAAAAGGAAATTTTAAGAGTATAATTTATTTTTATAAAAAGTTTAAAAAATATTTTATGATTAAATATATTATTTGGATAAAAGATTCAAAAGAAATTAAAATTTTATAATGTTATAAGAGGAATTAAATTTTTTAAAACTATAATATCATAAAGGTAATTTTATTGACAATTTCGCTCATTTCAATGCTTAAAAGATGCTTTTTGTCGAAAACCCGAACTAGTAGTTTTTTTTTTCTCTTATACAACTTTAAACTTTGAGAATCGAATATATTATCTCCTTAGACCTACAAAAGAACATTTCTCACTCTTTCTTCTGCACTTATACATTTTGAGAGAATGAAAACTTGTTTCGATAAATTTACAAATTTTAACATAAATAGGGATGGTCTTACACGTGGCAGATAATGTTTTAACTTTTCTAGAAATATTGATCTCTTTTTATTTCTCTACTTTCTCTCTTTTGGTTATCTACTTTTTTAAGTTATGAATGTTGACTTAATTCCCTCATGTTTTTAATATTTTTTTCTATTTCTCTTTATAGTCGGTTGATGTAAATTATCTTAAATATGAAGGAGCTTTATTTCCTTCTCGTTGAAAAGCAAAAATACAAGTACTTTAAAAATCATAATACTAAAATTTTAATTGATTGATTGATAAAGTATTAATATATAATTATGGCATGCTGCCTGTACGTAATGTCCTGCCACTCTTATTATCCAATTTATTCTGTTCACACAAAAGACTTTGAAAATATACATATATACATGCATATACATACATATATATGTATATACATTAAATGTAATAGCTATTGCTTTATCATTTTATGGTCTAGTTGAGTACAATTCAACCACACAAGTTCAATCATGCACATGACTTGTCAGACTTACTGGCAAATGTCAACGAAGAGATTAAACCACATTTATTAATAAAATGTCAACGTTCCTGTGTAAAACAACTACTCCATTCAAAGGCTATAAAACAATTACTCCATTTGAAGGCTATAATATAAATCACGTTTGAAATTATTCACTTTGATTTTTTTAAGTGTCTATGTTAGAGCATATTAATTCTTGTGTAACTTTACCACATCAATTTTCCAACATGATAATATGTGACAAACTATAATAAATGCCATGCCATATAATTGTGAATTTAACAAAAATTAACATAGTACCAAAATAATGAAATAAGCAGTTCAGTGTAAAAAATTTTAGAGGACAAAGCTAATATAAAAATAAAAAATGAAATATCAAAATTATATTTTAACCTAATTTTAAATATAATTATAAAATTTAATAGTTAATATTTTTTATTTTCATCCTTCTTTATCACAAACACATATATGTGTTGAAAATGTTTCAAATGAATTAATTATAAAGTTTGAGTCATAACTGGGCAATCAATAATAAAAGTTAACTAGTGATCAAATATATAATTACTTCAAAAAGTCAATTTTTTTTTATTTAATATCAACCATTTAAATATGATTTCATGGTCTATTATTATAATTTTTATTTCTCATATTAACATGTTTTTCATTTAACATGTTCGATATATCATTTTGAAGACTAACTTTGATACGTATTTATTCAGGGTTTAGGATTCTGGTATTGATGATTTTTTTCGTCAGGAAATTATTAGTAACAACTAGTTGTAATATGTTCTGTTAGTGTCTTAATTACCCTTATAGGCTCTCCATTTTGGCTTTTAATAAAATTTCAAATAACTCATTATAAAACTTAAGTTATTAAAAAGAGATACCATGGTTTTTGAAAAATAAAATAACTAGTAAAAGTAACATAACACTGGTATAATCGATTGTTAAAAAAATGTCTAATTGTGCAATATTTTAAACTAATAAGTAATAAAAATTATGCGTTTTATTTTTAATTTTAGCTTATTTAAAAAAAATTCTATGAAATTTTTCCTCGTGTTTGTTTAGAACAAATACTTTAACAAATTATAATTATCTTCAAATATATTATAGTATAGTTTATAAACTAGTGTATTTATTCTAATATGTACGTGTATGTATTCTCAATATAAATCTAGAGAGAATGTCATTGATTTTTTTGAATGTGAAATGTTAGATTATCATAAATAATTAAGATTGAACAATGTAGATTAGTTAAGTTTTTAAAGAAGTCTTGTTAGGGTAATGTGATACACCTTTTAAGAATTCAATTAAACTCACAAGCTACAAATGATAGAAACCAAACATCTCCCAACTGTTTTAGAAGAGTTACCCTGTAAGAACCGGCACTCTGCAGTGACCTAAATAGGAAAAGCAAAATTTTAATTTGTACAATAAAAAGAAAAAGGGTTTACATAAATGAGATAAAGTTTTGTTGTATTAAAAATTATAATAAAAAATAATGCATAAATATGTAGGTACATCATATATAAACATTGTTAAGAGTTTTAAAATTATTATTCAATTGCAAGATATGTTATATGTTAAGCCTGTTTGTATTAACAATAATAATTAAAAGTAATTTCTATTACATTTTTTCATTGAATGTATATTTTTTTTACAGTAGCAATACATAAAATTCAGTTAAATATAATATTATATAAATAATATAACTTTATAAAAGAGATCGAATCAAGTTAATGTATTTTTCAAAATAGGACAGCATATTTATTTATTTTTCATCCAATAGGTCGGCGTTTAAGGACATTAATTCCATATTAAAATAATGGTAGGTTAAACAACCAAATTGAAATTTAATTGTAGGCTAAAACGAGTGGCCCCCGACCACCTAGATTAACAGCAAAATTATCTCTGATTTAATTAGTATATTGGAACATTTGATACTAATATAAAATAAATAATATTTACATTTTATTTTAACATTTTGGGGAGGTTTTAATTCGAAAGAAAGGAGGTGGACAACTTGATTTTCATGAAGTGAGAATAAAATTGTACACGTAAAACTCTTATTTTTACCCTTTTAGCTTTATTTCTCACTTTCATTTTTCAATAAATATTAGTTATTAAGATTTTTTTTTTTAATTTGGAAGAATATGAAGAATATTATCAAAAGAGATTCAACTATAAAAATATCTAATAAACTACTTCAATGAAATTTAACCATCAATAAATTTAGTCTATACCTCAAATGCTCCGATTTTAATATATAATATTTTTGTTGATAAGAAAATTAGTCCATGTTTCTACTTATATATAGTGGCCAAAATATATTTCTAAGAAAATTATCCACGAACTAATTTTAATTTTCTAATTTAATTAAATTCCTATGCTTTAAATTAAATAATTTGATTTGTTCATGTATTTATCTTTTAAATCTCTTCTCTTTTATAGATAAAAATAATTATAAATATTACTAAAAGCATCCATTTTTCCTAATAAAAGAAAACTCCTATTCAAATAGTAATCTCACATTTCACAAAATCTTTTGGATATATATATCAAACTTTTTACTATATTCCTATTCTATATCCTAGTTATACATCATATGTTCCAAAGTATTTGCATAAAAATGTGAATTAAGAGATTGATGTTGAAAAAAAATCATAAAAGGACCACGTTTAGTTTATTTTTAAAAACGAGAAAACTTTATTGTTTCAAAAAACTGAGAGGGCCAAAATCAAATATAATATAAATTAAAGAGACTTAAAAATATAATTAAGTTATTTTTTTATAAATACTAAAAAATAAAAAATTTATTTGGATAAACATATTATAAGTACTTATAACAAAAAAATATAAGAAGGTAAAATAAAATTAACTCTCCCTAATGTATATAAACTCACTTACAAAAGCTTACTCATTTTAAAAATTCCAAAAATTTTATTTTAATTCACACATCCATGTTTAGTTTATGCATGTAAGAAGAAGAATTTTTTTTCTTCTATGTATAATACTCCTGCGAAAATTTATCTAAACAAAAAACAAATTAGCATACATATGCTCTTCATTTCATGAGATTTTTAATTGAGTTTTCATCACTAAATTCCTTTTATTAATTTTTAAAATTAATTTTAAAAAGTAAGTTTACATTTGTAACATAAAATCCACTATAAGAATTAATGTGTGAAGATTGTCATCTTTAGTACAAGTCAATAACAAGGTTAGTTTCTTGAAAGGTATCTGAGTTACGTACCAAGGTAGGAAAAATTGAAGTGTCATTTATGGATTGTGACGGAATATTAGGTTCTTACTTGACCTAATACAATTTTTCCAACTGTTAGAATATTTATCATCATGCTATAAAGTTGTGAAGCAACCAATGAAGGGAAATATAATGAAATTAACAGCTAGTAGTTAAGAATCAAAAGTCTACTCATGCATGCATCACCCTTTTCTAACCAAATCTTACTCATTCACAACATTTCGAACCACCGACACAGCATCATGGTAATCACCCAACATGTTCCTAGGTGAAGTGCTTCAAAACAAATAATGACAATTAATAATCACAGTAATGGAACCAGTTTTCACCAATGAAAGTTCTCGTTAACCATGTGATGCAAATGAATTAGAATGAAGAAATGATCAAAACTATATATCGTTCTTAAATGGGAAGAATCGCAGAAGCAACCTTAAACGGGTTAAACATGGTTGAGAAAGTTATCGAGATGTTAGGTCAAAAATATCATCTTAATAATATTCAACTGAAGTTTAGGTGTTAACTTTAATAATTTAATAAAGCAATTTAAATCATAGCAACTTAATGAAAATGTAATTGCATTATATGAATATAATAATTTAACTAAGTATCAATGTAGTATTCTTTTAATTAATTTAATGGTATTTATGTGTTATTTTATTATCTTTTTATATTATGAATTTAATATATGGAACTTTGAATTATTATATATCTTCTAATACTTTCATTCAATCTTCTATTCCTTGTCTCCCTTTACTTTTTGAAAATTCAAATTAAGAATTAAGAATGTGTTTCAAAACAAACTACAATCGAAGCTTAAATAATGTTAATTATATGTTTTGGATAAATAAACTGTCTTCATCTTAATGTTAACATTATTGGTTGATTTCGTTGTATGAGAAATAACAGTATTATTATACTCTCTAATAGTGTGTTTGATATAGGAAGAATATATATATATATATATATATATATATATATATATATATGTGATAAAAAATAAGAAAGAGATAAATAACGTAAATAAATAAACAATGGAAAATAAGAGTATATTGATTTAAGGGGAAAAAAGTAAAAAGAAAATCATTGTCAATTTCTTAACCTACACTCGATTGTTATATGTGAAATTTGATTATTTTGAATATTGATTATAATTTTCTTCTAGTTTTTAACTCAGATAAACGTAATAAAAAAATATATAAATGCCATTTTAAATCATTTTGAACTCTTCTTAAAAAAATGTCACAAAATATTAAAAGAATTATGTTTCTGATGTCAATGTTAAATTTTCATTTATTAGAAAAAAAAAAAACATACTTTAGTTTCTATCTCTTTTCTACTTTCATTCCCTAACTCCTTCCTACTTTCTCTTCATTCCATCCCCTCGTAATATATTATTTTGAATATTTTCTTTATTATCTATTGAAGTTTATCAGAAATAATGAATATTTTGTGAGTCTTATTATTTATCAACTTTGATAAAATATTTTATAATTTACAATTAATTTTATCTCTTGACTTAATGAGAAGGGTTGCATATTTAAAATAAAAAGTGGAAAATAATTAAAGCTAGATATAGATTGAGAAAAATCATATTAGTAGTTTGGTCATACTTAATTATTTAACTATTTGATCTCGAGAAAGAAAGTCAGATTAACAATTTATTGTTTTGGGTTAGTAGATCCTGCATAACAACAGAAAACAACAATTGCTTCTTCCTGCAGCCCATCAAATGCTTTCTATACCCCATCAACTTTTTAAAATTCCAAATCGTGCCTTTGATAATTTTATATAAAAGAAGATTTGCATTGTGGTTCACTTATTCGTGGTAGCAACTCTGGTGGCGGTGGAGGGAGTAAATGGTGATGTTTTTTCGTATGACTTGTTACAAAAGAGTTTGGAGTATTTTAGAAATAAGGGAAAGTGACGTGGGTAAGTTGTGTGTTGTTTTTTCGAGTTTAATTAAGTCATACACTTTCAGAAATCGAGATTTTCAGAAGTCAATTTAGAAGGTGAAGGAGTGTTCCGGAATAGACATTTCTTTGAAAATTTATTTTTTTTATTCCGAAATTTCCCGAAGATAAATGGAATTGGTTGATGTATTTTGGAAAATTCTTTTCAGAAATCAAAAAATACATTTCGAAAAAACTTTTTGAAAGTCAAAAATTATATTTCGGAAAGAACTTTCCAGAAGTCAAAATTTACATTCTAAAATATCCTTTTCGCAAAACACTTTTGTCTTTTCATACAGCGAGGGGGTGTAGGGAGTAAATGATAGAGTGCAGCAATAAAGGATAACTTGATCAGATTTGGCTCTGGCTAAGTTGAGTAGCAATGAGACAAAAAGCCCAAAATGATTGGAAAGCGTAAAATAATACTGGGGTTGAAAAAAGACAGAAAGGTAAAAGAAAAGAATAAAAAAGTAATAGACATAATAATAAACGATGTAATAGAAAAATGAAACAAGAGATAGGAAAAATACATAGAAATGAGAAAAAAAAAGTATAACTAACCAAAAGTTTTTTTTTTTTTTTTTT
>Ga0209700_105261_pt1 | contig 22048 bp, 17 predicted proteins | sample SiratroredBW_FD_187528 | JGI IMG/M metagenome (GOLD analysis project Ga0209700, IMG submission 187528) | Root nodule microbial communities of legume samples collected from California, USA - Siratro red BW (SPAdes) (version 2) | ecosystem: Host-associated > Plants > Roots > Nodule | place: USA... | reverse complement strand
TTATTATTATGATAATAATAATAAGTATGATTAATATTTATGACAACAATAATATTATTATATTAATAATAATATCAATAATATTAATAACATTATTATTAATGTTAATAATAATGATAATAATGTTAATAATAATAATATTAATAATACTATTATAATAATAATATATTAAAAATAATAATATAAATATTTGTATATGAATTTATATACGAATTTAATCTTTATGTAATAAGTCTGGATACAAATTTGTATATAATTTCGTATAATGTTGATTTTTAATTTGGATTATATTATATATGAATTTATATACGGATTAAATCCATATGTAATACCTTGGACAAAAAATTCGTATGTAATTCCGTATATAATGTTGATTTTTAATATAGATTATATTACTGATGAATTTATATACGGATTAAATCCGTATGTAATATCCTGGATGCAAATTCGTATGTAATGTTAATTTTATATAAGGATTTGAATCCGTAGATAATTTCGTATGTAATATTGATTTTACATAGCAATATAAATCTGTAGATAAAATTTCGTATATAATATAAATTTTACATACGGATTTTCATCTGTATGTAATTTCGGTAGATAATTTGAGTTTTTTTTGTAGTGATATTAACCACATTAACATTAAAATCCTGTAGTATTCTCACAAATTTTAATTAACTCATTAATTAAAATCTTTGCTGCACAATTTCATTTAATCTTAAATTAATTCCTACAATAGGGTCAGGATTCTTCACAATGATATGGTGTCTCTTATACACGATTTACCCATATTTAGAAATAAATAAAAAGAATACACCATTTTAAGAATTTCAGATAAAAATTGCACCAATTTGGGAAATTTGCCCATATTTATGCTATATGTAACTATTGATCTTTGGATAAATCATATTTTTTATGGATATAAAATTTTCAAAGATCAAAATAAATAAACATTATGAAATTTTTTAATAAATTAATAACATTGTGATTTTTATTTAAATAATTGATTCACATTTTCATTTAAAACCAATATTTTGAGATGCCTAACATAATGTTTTAAAATCATTTTAAATAAAAATATATAACTATAGAAGGAATTAGAAGAATAGAGAAGTATACTTGAAAGATGAGTAAACTGAATCTTTTTTTTTAACAAATTGAAAGTGAGTGATAAGTAAATTAATTTAAGTGTGGAAAACAATAAATATAAGTGTAAAAAGAGAAAGTAGAAACAAGAAATTGAAAAGTGCAAGATAAAGTAAATGGTTAGAAAGTTAAATGAAGAGAACGATGAATGGCAAGAAATATATATTACATAAAAAGTAAATGACAAAAAAAAAATACCACACAGGAAATAAAAGTATAAGTTCTACTGATTAAGAATAATATTTTTATTTTCTATTTATCATTTTTAAGTTATAGGTATTATAGTGTTTTTTAGTTAAGTTCAATTTGATCTTAATTTCAATTAATAAAGTTTGTATATAAATAACCTACTCAAATAATTGTTATCAATTTAATTAAGGTAGTTGGAATCAAAAGTTTAATTATAAAATTTAATATGATTTTTTCTTACAAATGGTTTACTATATTAAATAACCATTCACTTCTTGATAAATGAATTCAACTCAAATCTCATTAAGCTTGTTTTTATAGAAAAAAATTGTCATCATTAAGCTTCAAATTTATTAGAGTATTGAACGTTTAAGAAAAAAAAAAAGAAAGATCTAGCAATGTAGAAAACTTTTCTATATTAGTAGTGGTGAAGGAAAATTAAGATATAAATGATAATTACAAAGAAGTAAAAAAGGAGAAAAAGGTAAAGACATAGAGGAAAAAATAATATATTATTATCTATTTGGTGAAAAGTCACTCTAGGATAGAGAGGTGCAATACTAATAAATATAGTAAAAAATGTGTGTTAGATAAATCAGATAAAAGGATAGAGAGGTACAATACTAATAAATATAGTACAAAATGTGTGTTAGATAAATCAGATAAAAGGAGTAATAGAGGGATGCAAACTAATAAATATGGTATAAACTCTTGTTAGATAAAAAGAGTAATAGTATATTACCTAACACCAAATAAAATTAATGCAATCAATTCATTTTATGTTTTTAACCTTATTAAGTAACTGTTTGTTTTTTCAATAGATTTCTTAATAGATTGAGTTTAAATTTTAACTAAAACAAATTTCAAACTTATTTAACTTTTTTTCTTTATCCTATGTTAAATCTATACTTTCATTATCACTTTCTTTATCATTTCACATTAATAACTTTCGTACACATAATCAAATTTTTATTAGTTGTGATTAAGTTAAGTTATTTCTATACAATAAAAACTATACTATTAGCACTACTCACTTTTAGCTTTCTCTCACATATCATACCAATTGATTTTGAGACTTTATTTTTAATACTAGTTAGAGTCTTTGATATATATAAAACATGTTGAGTTTGACTTGATAACTATAAAAGAATATATATTAAAATATCATCCTAAATAAAGTTAAAGAATCTTATCTGATGAATAAAATATAGGAGTAAAAATAGTAAATTTTAAACAAATTAAGGATTAAAAGATGGTAAATTTATAATTTATTATTTTAATATTTTATTTATTTTATCTTAAAGTAATGTAATAAAAAAATTAATTTTAACCATTTGATTATAGAAATTAAAAAATAATTTTATATTGATACAACTTATTTATATCTGGAAACAATTATTAACAATATAAATGATCATAAACGTAAATAGTATGACTTTCTAACTCATAAAATATGATTTATTTTGGCACTTAAAGTGGTATTACTTGATTAAGATATAATAAATACCACTTGTACGAATTGTCATTTTCTCAAACTCACCTAAATTAAAATGTTGAGATGTTTTTCTTCACCTTGTCACATATGTTTATGAATGAAAATATATCCACCAAAATAGAGTTGGAAAACTAGCATAGATATTCACTGTAAAGATGCATTGGATTCCTTGTGGTTTAAAGTTGAACAGATTTGTCATTCCAGTAACAAAAATTTTAATATATGTTTAAATTATATATTATATATTATATATAATATGCTGATCAACTTTTTAAAATGTAAAAAAATTATTCTTTAATCAGTAAAAATTTTAAATTTTACTAAACTATTTTTAAAATTTTTGTATCTCCAGTACTAGTTTGATATCTCTCATCAAATGACTTATCTTAAAAATCTGAAAGATACATCATTGTTTTTTTCTATTCTATTTTATTATTTTAATGCTAACAAAATTATTATAACTACAAAACCAGTTTTGATCTTTTAAATTTATGTTATTTTTTAGATTTTCAACATCAGTAAATCACGCAATAATATCTAAGTGATTAATTAATTTAATATTAATCCATGATGTAAATGTATAGAATAAATTTTATGTTAGAATAATTATTCGAAAACAATTATATTAAATAAAATTATAATATTTATTATTTAAATAATTTTTTTGCCTTATTTATTTTATTTCAACAAATTTATTGTAATATTTATTTTATTATTCACAAATCTAAAATTTAAATTATATTTTGTATTATTATTCATTATTAGTATTGTCTTTTATTGAAAAATTACAAAAAATAAAACCAGAAGAAATATGCCAGAGTTCTGTAATGGATAAAATCTCTAGAAAAATCTATTCAAGTCTTTTATATATTGAAGTGTATTTCTAAACATGTTTATTTAAGATTTATCATTGGAGAAGCAAGATAATTTTATTTAAAAAGTTATATTTACATCATTTAAAGAGAACAATAATTATAAAAAAAATTATATATCAATTATAATACCTAAATAAGTAAATAAAATATTTTTACTTGGTACTTGAAGTTATTTAGTTACTTATTTACAAGACACTTTATAATTTAATCACTTTTTCTTTAATCACTTTTTCAATGTTTATGTTTCTGTTAGCCTAATCTGATTTAAAACAATTTTTCTTTACTTTAGCTCACAACCACAATGACATATACATGGCCTAATTGTATGGGCAATCAACACCACTAAAAACAAAATAGAAATTAAATTAAATCATTTTCAAACTGAATTGGAAAAGTAATGATAAGAAATAAAAACCAAATTACTTAGAAAGTGACAGAGAGTGACGTAGATAAAATTAGTTGATAGCATGGAACCTTAAAAAAAATAACATCGTAAAGATTGTTAAAGAATTACTCATGCTTCAAATGAAAGTTAGGTATGAAGTAAAATAAGGTTCCTAATGCGGATAGTGTCTAATGGCTTAAGATCAGGTAGGGGTAAAAAGTGTCTTTGGTGGACTCCAGATACAAAATTCTTATAAAAATTTTAAGGTTTGGTAAACATATTCATCTTCAGAAAAGTTCTTCACAAAAATACATCATCGCGTATTGAAATTTAACAAATACTATTTTAAAAACTCTGCAGACAACAAATAAATAAAGAAAACAAACTATGTGAAAAAAGTTTAAGAACTCATCATACCAAGCTAGTTTCACGCAATTAAAGACAACTTACGATTTTCAAGAATATCCTTAAATCTGAAAACTAAAAATGTCAAGAATCCACTTCCAATTTGTGAAAGAAAAGAAAAAAATTAATAATCAAAATTATATAAAAATATTAATAAAAGTAAAACAACATAATATCATAAACTCTCTTCTATCTTTCTGCTACTAGTGTTTAAGCTTTCATATCATATAGAAAAAACACTCAACCAAAATTCAAAAAAATAATAAAATGACTGTGAAAGCGTGAAACCCTAAATCCTAAAGCGTGAAAATCTCTTTGTTCTCGGATTTACAAGTTGATAGAGGAGAAGAAGATAAAAATTGCTAAGAAGAGAAGAAGAAAGAGGTGGTGATGGTGGTAACGACAAGTAAAAGATGAAGTAAGAAAAAAAATAAAATAGTGGTGATGGTACAAAAGAGGCTGCACTCTTAAGCTTTTATTATATGAGAAGCCTATCTGCTCTTAGGGTTTTATTAGATGGCAAGCCTATCTTAACCTGAGAAATATAAATGAAACTTAATTAATTTCATTAATTTTAAAAAAATAATAAATAGTTTAAACTTTGTTTTAAATAATTAAAGATAAGATTTTTCATCATTCAAAAACAATATAAAACAAACAACTTTATTTTAAAATATAATTTAAATATAAAAATCTCAACATAATAATTTTTTATTTATAAACAATTAATAAATAAATAAAATCTAAATTTTACATTATGGAATAGCTAAATTAATATTTATTTAATTTAAATAATTTTTTTGTCTTATTTATTTTATTTCAACAAATTTATTATAATATTTATTTTATTATTCATATATCTAAATTTTAAATTATATTTTTTATTGTTATTCATTATGAGTATTGTAAAGATTTCAAGTCTTTTTACAAAAGATTTTAAATGTTACTAAATTGATTTTTAGACTTATGCGTGAAATAATTTAGAGACAGTGTTAAATATTTTGATGTATACTTACCGTGGAAGACATAATGATATATATATATATATATATATATATATATATATATATTTTACTATAGAGGAGGCCGACCGGCTGGTAAATGGTTAGGAAGCCAGTTGAGAATCATCCGGTCAAAAACCATTTATATCAAGTGTTTGAATACACAACCTACATCAGGACACGTGGTACTTATTTAACAGGTAAGTCCAAGTAGGCCTTAGGCCCATTTATTCGAGGCCCATGCAAACACTATAAAAGGTAAGGAGTCTCTATAGAACAGGTACAGTAACTATACCCCATTTTACTCTATTTTACTCTGATTATTACTAACTTGAGCGTCAGAGTATAATCAGGAACCCCATCCGGACAGTAATGAAGGAAAAGTTGTTAGAAGCAAGGAAGATACCAGGATCATTAACGGACAAAAGGAGGAAGAGATTGTTACTTGTTGATACCGACTTGTCCTTCTGATGCTCCTTGTCCTTCCTTTTCTTGTGACGAGGGCTACCCTGGACAGGAGCACTTCGTTGTTGAGGGGAAGGAACAACCACGGTCAGAGGCTCAATGTTTTTCAGAGTTGCCCCAACCTTAGCCGACGGCTCAACCCGGGGTCGTTTCCCTTTGTCGGCTGGAGGGCGACCGGCCGTTGGGCGTTGAGACACCAAGCCCCTCAGCAATGGGTTACCACCAGGCGGAGCCTTGGACAGAATAACATCTACAAAATACAAAGTCAAAATTAGACACCGAGACATAAAAATTCAGTCAACCAAATAACCGCTTACCGACAACAGCACCGGTCGAGTCGCCGGCAGTAAAGCACTCGATAAGTCTCCGAGTGGGTATCTAGCGGGGCAGTTGGTCAAGCTTGCCTATAGCGATAAAGTCGTTAGTTGAGAGATCAGATCGAGGCCACAGTGTGAATTTGGTAGGTTTTCTCGTCCAATACAGGGGAAACTTTGACACAACTCCGTCAAACACAGACCGACGACCCTCAGGATTTATCATAACTTTGAAAAAGGTGTCTTTGAAAAATTTATAAGAGGACGAGTAAGGATTGAGAAGACGGTTTTTGCTTTGACTGACAAGGGACAACCAGCCAACCCTCTTGCCCGGACGGGTGCAGTAATGATGGAGAAAGAGAGCGGGGGTGGTCGTCAAGCCCAACCCCAAACACAACATTTGGAAACCCTGCATATAGGTCCAGCTGTTGGGATGGAGTTGAGTAGACGCCACGTTCAATGCCCTCAACACTCCGATACTGAACTCGTCCAAGGGAAGACGGAGTCGGGAGTCCTTAACCACTTTAGCATACAAAAAGAAGAAATCAAGATTCGAAGACCCTCGACTGTGAAATACCAAGTCGGAAGGAAGACATCTCCTAGCACTAAAACCAGCATCAGGAAGGGAGTCATCTAGAATGTCTACATTATCTAAGAAAGACTGGACGAAAGAGGAAGAGCTATATACCGACACCGCTTTGGCAACATTAGAATCTAACCAATTGATCTCGAAGAGAGACGGCTCGGAACCTCCCTCCGAGTCCTCCCGACTGACAGACACCGACTGGTTACCCTCACATCTTGCATCGCCCTCAGCTGGAACCAACTGAACACGGGAAACAAGAGAAGAGTCAACACCTGGAGAGCCTCCAATCAGGCTAATCTCAGGATCTGCAGTGCCCCGCCAATAAGACCCACCCAATCCACTCGAAGACCCCGAGTGCTCCGACAATGAGAAAGAACCGACCGAAAAGCAAACCATGTTACCTCGTAAAGAAGCTGAGAAATTCACAGAGTTCTAAGGAACACCGAGTAAGCTGAGAGCAGAAAGCGCAATTTTCGGAGCCACCACACACCCTATTTATAGAACCAGTAGCCCAACCGTCACAGTTAGTGATCGTCTGATTAAGTTATAATCAAGGGCCCACATCATCTGAGTAGTCATGTCGAGGCACTCTTATCGAGAGCTGCCAAAACCTTAACCTGGAATTCCCAGGGACTTGGCTAAAATATCATGGCAAAAACCGACCAACAGGTTGCTCCCACGCGTCCACTTTATAAATCCTTATCGGTCGCTTCCCTTCCTCAAGGACTTGGGGGGCCTATGTACTATAGAGGAGGTCGACCGGCTGGTAAACGGCCTGCCGAGAATCATCCGGTCAAAAACCATTTTCATCAAGTGTTTGAATACGCAACCTACACTAGGACACATGACACTTATTTAACAAGCAAGCCCAAGTAGGCCTTAGGCCCATTTATTCGAGGCCCATGCAAACACTATAAAAGGCAAGGGGTACCTATGGAACAGGTATAGTAACTATACCCCATTTTACCCTATTTTACTCTGATTATTACTAACTTGAGCGTCGGAGTGTAATCAGGACCCCATCCGGGACAGTAATTAAGGAAAAGTTGTTAGAAGCAAAGAAAATATTAGGATCATTAACAAACAAAAAGAGGAAGACATTGTTACTTGTTGATACCGACCGGTCCTTACATGAACATATATATATATATATATATATATATATATATATATGTATATATGGTTAATAAATTAATTTCTCATATAAAAGATATAATATTATAATCATTTATATTTTCAATAATATAGTATTTATTGATAACTTTTGTTACAATCTGGTACAAATTTGTTATATTTATATGAGTTGAACATTTATATTTATATTTATATATATATAATTTTAAATCATGAGACTTTGTAAATAATATATTTGTACAAAATAGAAACATGAATATAAGTTGATATGGTTCAATTGAATGATTTTTCATTTTCTTTTTAACTTCAAAATTACTAAACCATTGTTTAATATTTTCTTGTAATTGTTTTCGATATCATCAAATAATATAATAATTTTTTATTTAAAAATAAATTAATTAATTTAATAATAACAAGTGAATAAAAATTAATTTACTTTTTTAAGAACATAGTGATCAGTTTGTGACTATGTTAATTTGGTAACAAGTACAAATAGAGTGTCTTAGTAAATGTCTACATTTTATTTTAAAAATTATTGGAAAAATAATATAATATTTTTTTATCTTTTATAATAATAAATATTTTTTAATTTTTTACTTTGTATTCTATTTTGTGTTTTTAATACCAGAAAATAATATAATAATATTATGTTTAAAAAGTAATTTGTTAATGTAACAATAATTGATAAATAAAATATGTTGATATATATATATATATATATATATATATATATATATATATTAAGGATTTTTAACTAAATAGCATAATATTAATTATTGAAAAAATTAATATGACTTGTCATAATATTATTATGTTTGATGTTTACAAAGTTAATATGAATAATATTTTATTGCTTATTATTAATACGACTTGTCTTAATATTTTTTTTTGAATAACGAAGAATAAAACTAATGAATACCCTTTAGGGGTACTCCAATCCTATTATAAAACACATTTAGATAACTATAACAAAATTCAATTACTAAAAGGATATACCATTGTTGAATTAATTAAGTAGTATTTTCCAAACATAGAATAGGATATAGAAACCAATATGATACAGAATAGTTGAACCTCTATCATCTAAATTTATTCCAAGACCAAGCCTTGAGTTGTGTCAAAGTAAATATCTCCACACCATCCACCACCCAATTATTAAACACTATTTTATTCCTATGTCTCCATATTTCCGACACTATAGCCAACCACATACCCCTCCATATTGAATTAGTTATCTTGCTGATACTTGAAAAGTAAAAGCTCTGGAAATGATCCATAATATTAAGCGGCCTAGCAGAAGAGATACCTAACCATATATACCAATTGTCCCATACTTTTTGTGCAATATCATAACTGATGAGAACATACTGAGCATTTTCCTCAGCCTTCATACACAAAAGGGCATAAGTTGCTAATGACTACAACTCCTCTCTTTTCTAGATTAAGTCTAGTTGGGAGCTTTTCTAACATAGCCCTCCAAACACACACTTGAGCTGAGCCTACAACTTTAAGACTACATAAGTCCCTAAACCACTTGTTTCCTGAGGAACTTTCATTTTCATTTAAAACCCTATATCCAGCTCCCACTATGTATTCTCCAAGGAACCCCGCACCCCACAACTTCTTGTCTGGAGGACCCCTCTTCCACCTAATAGCGTTCATAATAGTAATTAACTGTCCAAACTGTTCTTTCTCCCACTCAAACAACTCTCTCCTCCACATAAACTTCCATGAAAGTACTTCTTGTCCCTCAACATTTACCCATTCCGTCACTTCACTAATAGTCTTACCTGTTTCTAGAGACATGGAATACAATCTTGGAAACATACCTTTAAACTCTAGTTCCTTGACTAAATATCTTCCTACAATCTAATCTTAGTATCATCACCCAATTCTCACATAATGTTATTGAAAAACCAGTTATGTTCATTGATTGAAGCACCTAATTTACTCAGATCTCACAACCAGCTAGAGGTTTTCCGATCGCCCAAATTACCCGTCATATGCCTCCAAGGTCCATCATAACTAGAGTCTATAATATCTCTCCACATGCCCTCCTCTTCCGTATCTAACATGCACAACCATTTAGCTAGAAGAGCATCATTAAATTTCCCTACATGTTTGACACCCAACCATCAATAGAGGCACAAACTTTGTCCCACACAACCCAAGCAACTTTTTTTACCTTTGAAACCCCAGCCCTAAATAAATTTAGCTTGTATTCTTCTAATAGTTTTGCACACACCTACAGGCGCTTTATAGAAAGATAGATAGAATAGAGGTATAGCAGTAACGACTTCCGTGATGAGACACAACCTACCAGCCACAGAGATTAACTTCCCCTTCCAAGTTGACAATCTAGTTTTAATCTTATCAATAACGGGCTTCTAGAATGCCAATGATCTAGGGCTCCCACCTATATCCATACCAAGATATTTAAAAGGTACTCCCATACAACGACAATTAAGGCACTTAGAAAAAATAGCCTTATCCAAATCGGTCACCCCAATTGTACCAACGTGGCTTTTATGGAAATTAACTTTGAGTCTAGAGGTAATTTCAAAACAATGTAAAACCGTTTTAATAGCCAATATGCTATTGAGCTTAGGTTGGCAAAAGAACAATGTATCATCTGCAAATTGCAAGAGTTTGACATCTACATGTTTATGGCCAACTTTAACCCCCTCTAACACACCTAACCTAGACGCTTCCCTAACCAAACCAGCCAGTCCCTCCGCTACTATTAGGAATAGAAAAGGCTCTAATGGATCTCCTTGTCTAAGTCCTCCTTTTGGTCTAAAATCCTTAGTTGAATTACCGTTAACCAAGACCGAGATAGTCTCAAAAGAAGGACAAGTTTTTATCCACTTCATCCATTTATCACAGAACCCCATCCTACCCATCATGTAAATCAAGAAGTCCCACTCCACTGAGTCATAAGCTCTTAGGCTTCATGCTGACCCATAGAGGGATAGAATGAGTTACATAATGGTATTTGTGGAATGCATTGCGGCCACAAGACTTTAGCGGCCAGGGTCATCCGAGCCGGGTACTACCGGCCGACCGTCCGCCAGGATTGCGCTGAGTATGTAAAGAAATACAGAAGTTGCCAAGAAAACGGTTTGCTCATTCGCCAACTGCCAACTAACTTGCAAACCATTAGTGCTCCTTGGCCTTTTGCTAGATGGGGAGTGGACATTCTGGGACCTTCCCCACTTGCAACTGCACAAAGGCGATTTTTAATTATAGCAGTAGATTATTTCATGAAGTGGATAGAAGCCAAACCTCTAGCCAAGATCACGGTCGCCAATGTGCAAAGCTTCATGTGGAAGATTGTTTGCAGGTTCGGTGTTCCCCATACAGTCATCACCGATAACGAACGACAATTCGGGGACCGAAAGCTCGAAACTTTCTTCACCGAGTTAGGAATCAAGCACATCACTAGTTCTGTAGAGCACCCACAAACGAATGGTCAAGCGGAACCATCCAACAAGGTGATCTTGTCGCAGCTAAGGAAAAGGCTAGGAGCAGCCAAAGGAAAATGAGCCGATGAGTTGCTCAAGGTGCTATGGGCATATCGATGCATGCCACAAACATCCATAGGAGAATCCCCATACAACCTCACCTATGGGACAAACGCTATGTTACCAGTTGAGATAGGAGAGGCAACCATAAGGAGGCAACTGCGAGACCTGTCGCTAAATAGCAAATGTATGAAAATTGAATTAGACCTCCTCGAAAAACTCAGAGAGAAGGCCAAAATAAAAGAAGAAGTCTGTAAACAAAGGGCGGCACATAGATATAACGCTAAGGTAAATCTGAGAAGTTTTCAGAAAGGAGATCTTGTTTTACGAATAAAAGGTGACGCTCGAAGGAACCCAACAGATGACAAGTTCGCGGCCAACTGGGAGGGTCCGTACAAAGTCAGCCAGGCTCTAGGCAAGCTCTAGGCAAAGGAGCGGTCAAGTTAGAACAACTGGATGGAGAGCAAATTCCCAACACCTGGAATGCAGACCGTTTGAAGTTTTATTTTAGTTGAAGTTACGTTTCGGTTAAATTTTATGTTTTGAACATTTAGAACTTGTTTGCTTCTGTTAAATTTTATGTGACTCACGGTGTACTCTTTCTTACCTGTGGCATTTTTCCCTAAGGAGGGTTTTGGCCGAGGAGGTTTAAACGAGGCACCACAGGTAATAAAGAGTTACAGTTTCAAAGAAATACATACGTGACCGACCGAAAGGAGTCTTCAACTTCAGGTCCTCATGGCTCATCATGAGACCTCTCGATCCACGATCATTACGGCCAACCGAAAGGAGGCTTCAGCTACAGGTCCTCATGGCTCACCATGAGACCTCTCGATCCGCGATCATCACGGCCGACCGAAAGGAGGCTTCAGCTTCAAGTCCTCATGGCTTACCATGAGACTTCTCGATCCGCGATCATCATAGCCAGCCGAAAGGAGGCTTCAGCTTCAGGTCCTCATGGCTCACCATGTGACCTCTCGATCCGCGATTATCACGACCGATCAAAAGGAGGCTTCAGCTTCAAGTCCTCATGGCTCACCATGAGACCTCTTGATCCGCGATCATCACGGCCGACCGAAAGGTGGCCTGAACTTACAGTCCTCATGGCTCACCATGAGACCTCTCAATCCCCGATCTTCATAGCTAGCCGAAAGGTGGCCTGAACTTACTGTCGTCATACTCACCATGAGACCTCTCAACTCTTGACCCTCATGATCAACTGTGAAGGAACTTAACTTTCAGGACCTCATAAGAAGACTTGCTTTCAACCTAGCATTCGGCTTCTTATGAGCGACCATAAGGACTCGCGTAAAATTATCGGTTACTCAGTTAATCGTAAAGTTATCGGTTACTCAATTAATCATATATTACGAAAGGTAACAAAGGTGAATTGCGCTTGCATTAAATAAAGCATACTAATCGGTAAAAATTCATACAAAACGACCGATATCATAATTGTTTATATACAAGCCAATATTAACAAGTGTTGGTAACAAGAACAGCCGAACGCAGGCCACCAAAATAATTTGATTAAAACTATTTAATCAGAAAATATGACTTCAGGGGCCGACTAGTCCCTTCCCGGTTGCGCGTCACCACCATCCTCTTCATCTTCATCGGGTACGTCCATGGCAGACACCAGCTCGCCCCATAGATGTCCTTCCTGTTATCAAACTTTCCCTTATCAACCAGGACCTGGTAGAAGAAGGCAGCCTACTTCACGGCCCATGAATCCCAGGTCATGTTGTTCAAGGACAAAGCCTTTGAACTCAAGCAAGTCCTCCTCGGCCTTCTTTCGTTGTAGCCGCTCCTCCTCCAGGTCAAGGGTCAGTTTGGTAACTTTGTCAGTTAAGTCCACAACATCTTCACTTAGATGTTCCACCTGGCTTGTAGCAGCCTTCTCTTTCTCTTCGGTCGTTGAGCATCGCTCCTTCAGTGACCAGTTCTCCCCTTCCAAGTCCTCCACCAGCTTTCTCAGGCTCAGAATTTCCCCCTTTGCCCGTTCATTATCCGTTTGCACACCCTTTAGTGATGACGAGGCTTCAGCCAGCTGATATTTCAAGTCTTCCACGACCGTCGAGTCATCCTTCAGCAGCTCCTCCCTCGTAACCCGGCTAAGCAAGAGGGCTCGGGCGTTCACTTCAAAGGGAGCATCTCTCAGCTCTTTGTGGGTGGAGGGAACAAACTGATTCTTTTCGTAGTCATTCAGCTCAATGACAACACGGTCAGCCACCATTATTTTCTTGTTCAAAAAATTGCAAGTGGAAGTTTTCTCGTGGTCGGTGGCCACCTCCTTCAAACGCTTAGGCGACTGTTGGCAGGACGATTAGTCGTAGCCTTGCTTCGATTTCCTTTTCTTTGACGGCCTAGGTTGATCGGTAGGTGATGGAGGCACTACGACCAGCGGCTCAACCCTTTCTAGAGGCGTCGGTGTCCGGGGAACAGATTTCCCCTTGTCTTTGGCAGGTTGTTTGCTGCCCTTTCTGGCTGGTGCGGATGACAATAAATCCTTGAACACTTTGTTCATGGCAGGAGTTCGGGAAGCAAGGATGTCTGCATGGGAAAAACACAGTCAGCAATCATTAAGACAGGGTAATCGGGCAAAAAAGAAGAACGTACCGAACATTGTGCCTGTCGGATCTTCACACCAATAGGTGTTGAGAATATCTAGGGAAGGAATACCCTTTGGGAGGGTGTCAAGCACAGAAAGTGCCGAGATATCCTCCATCGCTAATCCCGACCGTGGCCAGAACGCAACTCGAGCAGGGGATCTGGTCCAATATAGGAGAAACTTAGGCTCGTTCCCGTTAAATATATATTCCCGGCCGACCTTCCCAAAAGAAATCTTAATGAAGGTATCTTTGAAGTGTTTGTCAAATTCTTTTAAAAATATATTTTTTATAATTATGTTATTTAAAAATGGATGAAAATAGATAGACATATATAATTTATTTAAATTTATATTATTGAAAAAATTAAAAATAACTAATGTTTATTTTATAAAATTATATAAAATAATAGTAAATTGTCATCGTTACTATTTTCAATAATGACATTACTTTCTTTATTTTTCTATTGAATTTTTTTATTACTTTCTTTGTCATAGTTAATGTCTTATTTTCTTAACATAACTCATTTATAATTTTGTAATAATCAATCTCAAAATTGACTACTACTAACTTTTTTTTTACCAGTCGATGACTACTATTTACTAATTACTAATTAGGATATTTAATATTTTTAACACCTTTGTTGAACTAACTAAATACTAACTAATTACTAACTAAATAAAAAATATTAAAATATCATTCTAAAAAAAGTTTAAGAATCTTATCCAAAAAAAATATAAAGAGTAAACACAAGTAATTTAATAACAAGTTATTTGTCTGTTCGCCTGGTGTAACTCTTCTTTTTGCCTGTAATTACCATGCTCACACCTATGCTTTTCTTTCATAATTCTGACACAAATTTTGGATACTGAACCAATATGGACAATAAATAAAATACAAATATCCATAGACTCTGAAGCACCACAGTGAAAAAGATAATTGAAATAATAATTATTTCTAACAATATATTTTAAATATTATATTTAAGACTTACAAACAAAAACATCGCTTTTCTGGATAGAAAGTTTATTTTTATTTTAGTCTCTTGTTAAAAAAATTAACTCTTGCTATTTTTTTTATTCGTATGATTAATTTTCTTCCTTTTCAAATTATGATTTTATTATCATATCATATCTTACTTTCACTTTACAATTGCAATTTCAGGAAAGAGAAAATTATCAATGGAGACAAACGAAACTTATAATAAAATAAAGTTAATAAATATTATAATTATATTATTTGATTTAAAGTATGTATCCCTTTTATATAATTTTTTTAAATCAAATATCTTTTAAGCAGAGACTCAAAATTTAAGAATTTATTTAAGAGACGGTATATATTTTAATATTTTTATAGACATTTTAATATATCTTCAAAATATATCATGTCAATTCTTTGTTTATATAAACAAGATTATAAATGATTTCACATTATTTCATTTTCTTCACGAACTTTTTCACTTTAAGAATAGATGTTTAAAAATATGATTTTATTAAGAATTGTTAATAATATGATATTTATTGAAATTGTAATGTCTCAAAATATACCATATTCTACTAATCATTATTATGATTCATTAGCATATAGTTCACTTTTAATTTAAAGTATTTCAAAATCATACAATACAGTTCCTAAAAGCTTTTCAAAATAGTTCTATCATTATTAGCATTAGTCAGTCCAAGTAATCGTTCACATCTATCTGTAATATTATCTGCTTTTGTGTCAAAACATATCTATTATAGACAGATATCAAAATACAAACACAAAAAAAAGAATAAGGGATAAGCTAACCAATTTTAAAAAATTCAAAATTATTCAATCAAGTGTAAAGTTTAACACAACTCAAACATATCAGAATATCCATCTCAGTTAATTTCATGTATCATTATAATTATAAGACACACATTATAGACCGTTGACCTAATTCTACTTCTAAAATATTCGTGTATTAAATAAATTTTAAAATATACATATAATATAACTTCAAACACTGAATTAATAAAATAAATATATGTTGCAAAAGTGATTGTATTTTTTAATATAAAATGAAAAATAATTACGCAATTTAAGAATTTTATTTTACATAAATAAAAATAATTTATAAGAATTCGTTTGTGTCCATCCTCTCATTCCGCTAGCAATTACTGTAACTACCATACATATGCCCACTCTTCTCCTTTTTTCACGGTTCTCTTTCTTTTTGAGAATTGAAAGTTTGTTTTTATTTTAGTTTCTTGTTAAAAAAATTAATTCCTGCTACTTTTTAATTTTGTTTCGTATGATTAATTTAAGGAAAGAGAAATTATAGATGGAACTACCAAATAACAAAGCTTATAAGGGAATACAAGTTAATAAGAATTAAAACTAAAAAATTTCTATATTTTTCTATAATTATGTCAAATTCTTTTAAAATTTTAATATATTTTTTATAGTTATTTAAAAATGGATGAAAATAGATAGACAAATATAATTTATTTAAATTTCTATTATTAAAACAATTAAATAAAGCTAATGTTTGTTTTATAAAATTATATAAAATAATAGTAAAGACTTAAACTCAGGACTTCTCACCAACTTGAGAGAACCTACAGCCATCAGACCAAAGCAACTTTCCTATCATGTTGCAATTATTTTTATACTTATTATTGATATTATTATTATTATTACTCATTTTATTATTTTTAATATTATTGATATTATTATAATTAGACTTATTAATATTATTATTGATATTATTATTATTTAGATTATTATTATTATTATTATTATTCTTGTTTTTATTATTATTATTATTATTATTGATATTATTATTAATATTACTCATTTTATTATTTTATTATTATTATCGATATTATTATTAATCTTACTCATTTTATTATTTTATTATTATTGATATTATTATAATTACACTTATTAATATTATTATTGATATTATTAAAATTATTATTATTATGAATTTGTTATTATTATTATTGACCGAATCAGTGACCGATTTTGTGACCGATTTCTGTAACCGAATCTGTGACCGATTCTGTGACCAATTCTGTGATCGAATCTGTGAACGATTTTGTGACTGATTTTGTGACCGATTCTGTGACCGATTCTGTGACCGAATCTATGACCGAATTTGTGACCGATTTTTTCGGTCATTGATTCAGTCACCGATAGTGACCGATTTTTTCGGTCACAAATTTTGGTCACTATTTGGCAATTTTCTAGTAGTGATCGATAGACGCTGAACCACCACAGTGAAAAAGATAATGATGAAATAATTTATTTCTAAACATATACTTTAAATATTATATTTAAGACATACAAACAAAAACATCATTTTGATAGAAAAATTGTTTTTCTTCTAGTCTCTTGTTAAAAAAATTAATTTATGCTATTTTATTTTATTTTATTTGTATGGTTAATTTTCTTCTTTTTCAAATTATGACTATTATCATATCATAAATTTAAGAAAAGAGAAAATTATCAATGTGACAAACAAAGCTTATAATAAAATACAAGTTAATAAAAATTATAATTATGTTATTTGATTTAAAGTATGTATCATTTTATATACTTTTTTTAATTCAAATATCTTTTAAAAAGACTCAAAAGTTAAGAGTTTATTTAAGAAACTGTATATATTTTAATAATTTTAGAGATATTTTATCTCAAATTCTGAAATAGTCTATAGGAGACACAATATCATTATGAAGAATAGTGACTCTATTGCATGAAATTAATTTAACATTAAATGAAATCGTGCAGTAAATATTTTAATTAATGAGTTATTTAAAATGGAATACTACACAATTTTAATGTGGTTAATATTCTCAATCCATTTCTCTTCTATTTTGTTGGCATGTGTGATGGATGTGTTATTACTGTGCAACTAAAATAAATACACAGTTACAAAGTGTTATTTTATATTTTATTTATTGATAAATATGTAATGGTTGAAATTAATTGTGATTAGGTAATTGAAATAAATGTGAAATTAATTATAATAGAAGAGATACCTTGAAGAAAAGTTACCTGCTATAAATTTAGTTCCTAATATAGAAATAGATTTAGTTACTAATAGATATAATTTAAACACTAATAATAAATTTATTTAAAAAATTATATAATATGTTCAAAATTTTCTTTCTAAATTTATTGTTAAATTTTAATTTTATTTTAAATTATTTCTATATTAGTAATTAAATTCAAATATCCAACTTACACTTAATTTTGCTAAATATATTTTATTACTAAATTTTAATTTTATTTTATTTTTCTTTTCAGCATCAAACTTACTCTTAATTTAATTTATTGTATAAATCTCATACTAACATTATTTTTTATTTGAATTTAAACAATAATCCCATTAATCATTTTATTTTAGAATTTAAACTGTTTGAATTTAAACTGTTTGTAACTGTCTATTTATTTTAGTTGCACAGTAGCAACACACTATGTCAACAAAACAGAAAAGGAATGTGTTGAGAATATTAACCACATTAACATTAAAATCCTATAGTATTTCCAGGGACTTTAATTAACTCATTAATTAAAATCTTTGCTGCACAATTTCATTTAATGTTAAACTAATTCCTGTAATAGGGTCATGATTCTTCATAATGATATGGTGTCTCTTATACACTATTTACCCTTACCCATATTCAGAAATAAATAAATAAAATACACCATTTTGGGAATTTCAGATAAAAATTGCACCAGTTTGAGAAATTTGTCCATGTTTATGCCATATGTAACTATTGATCTTTGGATAAATCATATTTTTTATGGATATAAATTTTCAAAGATCAAAATAAATAAATATTATGAAATTTTTTATTTAAATTAATAACATTGTGATTTTTATTTAAATAATTGATTCACATTTGCATTTAAAACCAATATTTTGAGATGCCTAACATAATTTTTTAAAATCATTTTAAATAAAAATATATAACTAAAGAAGGAATTACAAGAATAGAGAAGTATACTTGAAAGATGAGTAAACTGATTTTTTTTTAACAAATTGAAAGTGAGTGAATAAGTAAATTAATTTAAGAGTGGAAAACAATAAATATAAGTGTAAGAAGAGAAAGTAGAAACAAGAAATTGAAAAGTGCAAGATAAAGTAAATGGTTAGAAAGTTAATTGAAGAGAACGATGAATGGCAAGAAATATATATTACATAAAAAGTAAATGACAAAAAAAAAATACCACACAGGAAATAAAAGTATAAGTTCTACTGATTTAAGAATAATATTTTTATTTTCTATTTATCATTTTTAAGTTATAGGTATTATAGTGTTTTTTTAGTTAAGTTCAATTTGATCTTAATTTCAATTAATAAAGTTTGTACATAAATAACCTACTCAAATAATTGTTATCAATTTAATTAAGGTAGTTGGAATCAAAAGTTTAATTATAAAATTTAATATGATTTTTCTTACAAATGGTCTACTACATTAAATAACTATTCACTTCTTGATAAATGAATTCAACTCAAATCTCTTTAAACTTGTTTTTATAGAAAAAAATTGTCATCATTAAGCTTCAAATTTATTAGAGTATTGAATGTTTAAGAAAAAAAAAAAAAGATGTAGCAATGTAGAAAACTTTTCTATATTAGTAGTGGTGAAGGAAAATTAAGTTATAAATGACTCAAGATACAATGTAATAATTACAAAGAAGTAAAAAACGAGAAAAAGGTGAAGACATAGAGGAAAGAATAATATATTATTATCTATTTGGTGAAAAGTCACTCTAGGATATAGAGAGGTGCAATACTAATAAATATAGTACAAACTGTGTCAGATAGATCAGATAAAAGGAACAATAGAGATGCAAACTAATAAATATGGTATAAACTCTTGGTAGATAAAAGGAGTAATAGTATATTACCTAACACCAAATAAAATTAATACAATCAATTCATTTTACGTTTTTAACCTTATTAAGTAATTGTTTGTTTTTTTAATGGATTGAGTTTAAATTTTAACTAAAACAAATTTCAAACTTATCTAACATGTTTTCTTTATCCTATGTCAATGTTATTAGTTGAACCCAAAAATTTCGTATAATTATTATCTTAAAAATGCCACATTTCATAATGAATTATTATTTGATTACGTACAAAATTATAATTTTAATTTTGTACAAAATTATAGTTTTTGTACAAAAATATTTGCTTTTAAGTTTCAAAATTTTATGGTAATCGAAGATAAGTCCCTCAGGATTTGTATCATTTCTTGTATCAATTTTGAAAAACAGCGAGAAATGGAGTTTTTTTTATATAACTGTTGCACTTTTAGATGGTTTTTACGGAAATGGACAAATTAAAAAAATGACGAAATTAGGTTAAGTGGTTTGAGGTATGACAATTTTGAAAATAAAAGTATTGTTTCAAAAGACAACTTTTATTTGGTGGAAGAATTTTCTTTTATAAAGTCTGTTGGGTAATACGAAATTTTGTTAGACATGTTAATTTTTTTTTAAATTTTTTAATGAACATGTTATTTTTTTAATTAATTTTTTTAAAATATGTTAATTAATGTTATTTGTTTTTCATATGGTATAATTGGATCGATTTAATTATGTAAAATATTTAATATAATAATAATTTCATGACAATCTATTATCTGAATATAACATGCAACATAAAACACATCAAAAATTACAAAGATAACATTAAAAATCATAATGTAACACTAAATTTTATAAATAGATTTTTTTTATTTAAATAAAGGTTTATATTCAAATAATAGATTATCACGAAATTATTATTTAAAATATTATTACATTAAATAATTAACATATTTAAAAAAATTAATTTAAAAATAATAACACGTCTATAAAAGAAATTTAATCAAAAAAAATTTAATAAGTCCAACAAAATTTTTAAAAAATTCACACATCCAAAAGTAATTTAATACTAAAATCTGTTACCTAACACGATTTCATAAAAAAAATTAATACTAAAAAATGAATGCTTAAGTTCTGCTTAGCATAACTCCATAGAAAAAATAAAAATCAATGTTAAAGTGATATTACTTTGTACGACATCTAATATGAAAAAAGAAAATTATATTTAACTAACATACAGTACAAAATTATATTTACTTTTCTTATTTTCATATGATTATTTAAATAAAAAATAAATAATATATTCTTTAAAAATTTAATATTGTGTTCGTTAAAGTTTGTTGTTATATGAATATCAAATGATCTTTGTTTATTTATTGACTAATATATTTATTGTTTTTACTAATATGTATGAGAAAACTTTAAATAACCAAATAGAATTTATTATTTTTATTTGTTTGATAAAATTACAAAAGAGTGTGCATGCATATAGGATTTGATAGGTATTTTTGTTCAGGTTTCAAAATTTCAAACATAGTAATTAGGAAGATAAGCCGCTCACGATTTATGTCATTTGTGTATCAATATTTGAAAATGCAATGTTACATTTCTTAATGAATTATTATTTAACTACGTACAGAATTTTAATTTTGTACACAACTTTGTCTAGTAGTCAAAATTTAAAACATGATAATTACGAAATGATGGAGTGCTATATCAGTATATAAAAAAGTTTTTAGCTTTGAAAAATGCTATATCATGTGGCTTCTGCTCCTGCATGAATAATGAAATGATGGAACCTTTCTTGCCCTTCATTTCCCTCCAATGGTGTCTGTCTCATAAAGATAAGTTGCTCAGGATTTGTGTCATTTCTTTTGTAACTTTTTCAAAAAACAGGGAAGCACCGCGCGTCTTCACCAACCAAACCAATTAACCAGTCTCCTATCTTTTCATTTCAGACGCATGTTAGGTATGTATTTTCTATTATCTGTATTAATATTAAAAGCACCTATTTTGTTAGATCTAGTTTTTACTGCGTGATAACAATTCCAAGGTTTTTCGTAATTAAAA
>Ga0209700_105260_pt1 | contig 22051 bp, 19 predicted proteins | sample SiratroredBW_FD_187528 | JGI IMG/M metagenome (GOLD analysis project Ga0209700, IMG submission 187528) | Root nodule microbial communities of legume samples collected from California, USA - Siratro red BW (SPAdes) (version 2) | ecosystem: Host-associated > Plants > Roots > Nodule | place: USA... | reverse complement strand
AGTACATGAACCAGACCTAGTTACAAAGACTATGTTTTCGAGGTCATTTTTACTGGTTTTTGACTTTTTTCATTTAATAAAAATTATATATATATATATATATATATATATATATATATATATATAGTTTTACATTTATTTTAAGTAAGTGATTTTGGATTGTTATAGTTACTTTTCTTAATAAGAATGACTCTATTTTTTTTTTTTTATATTTGTATTCTATTTTCTAATTTTAAAATATAGTTTTTACTTTTATATTTATTTTCACTTCCTTTGTATTTAATAAACTAAGTAGTACGTAAACCTTTAAGACCTAGTTACAAAGACTACGTTTTTTAGGTAATTTTTTCTGGTTTCTAACTATTTTTATTAAATAAAAATTTTGTGAGTCTTATTATTAGTATTTGGTAAACAAATTTTTCAGTAGCTTGTAGTATTTTTTGAAACTTATTAAAAGCAATTTTTTTAATACAACTTCCAGTTATTTGATATCTATTTTATTTTGTTCTTTAAGATATTTATTAACTTTTTTTGTTTATTTTATTTTATAATTTTATGATTTTCATCTACTCGAACCACATCATTTTATGATTCTTTTTATATTTTCTTAGATAAGATAGATATTATTGTTTTTAATTTTTTTAATAAATAAGATATCGACAATAATTGTAACCCCCATCCCGAAAAGAAGATAAGAACAAAAACATACCTAAAACTTTCTCTCTCTCCTCACTTCTCCATATGTCTCTCTCCCTTCTCTCTTGATTTTTACCCTCTATATTTTCTCTGTTTCAGAATCTGATCAAGCCCCACATTAGCTGGGGATCCTAGGGCCATTTTTTTAAGATCAGAATCTCAATCAGAGTAAGTTCCTATTTACTTTGAGGATCCTTTGTTCTCTGTTTTCCTTAAGTTTTTGTCATCAATATTAGTGAGAACAATTGAGAAAAGTGTTCCTCTCAACTTAATTAAGATTATACTAAAACTTGGTGTTATTTGGATAACTTGTTCTAGATCCTTAAAGTTGGACTCGTGTTATTTCTTGATTGGAGAAATTAATAGGGGATCGTTGTATGAGGTAAGGGAAGCTAATTTTTACCTCAAATAGAACTTTATGTTAGAATATCTAAATGTGTGGGTGACGTGGTCACCAATTTCAAAGCTTCTTTACAAGAATTGTTTTTGGATGAACGTGAATTGTTTTGATTGGTAATTGAGTTTGATTGGGAATTGTTTGTTATAATTTTAAAGCAATTTTTGGATGATATTTGATGATTTAATCATTAAGTGTTGTTATGATAGTGGAAAAAAAAAATCTTGCATACTATTATTTATGGATTGAATGGGTATTGATGTGATTGATTGAACAATGAAGTTGATGTCATACATTTGGGATAATGTATAAGTTATGCTTGTTTGAGTACATTAAGTATAACATACCTATGTTTAACAGAGATCCTCAAGCTTCACTAATAATCTAAGTTACATAGACTAAGACATCTGGTGGTGAGAGGCTGATGAGAGAGTTCATATTCACCGGGATCGCTGGAAGACACTCGGTATTGGATGTTTGAACTTATTCTGATCCTTTCTCTTAGATTCGATGACAATCTAAGTCTTGGGTATTAGATTAGTCCTTTTTCTTAGATTTGTTGAATCTAAGTCTTGGGTATTGGATTAGATGATAATCTCTGGTAGGGGCATACTTAATGAGTCTTCTAGAAGACTATAGGTCCATGTGTGACCTATATGTATAAGTTTGACATGAGTACTTGAAATGAAAAAGAAAAACTTATATTGAAACTATATATGCTAGACTTTAAGAGAATTCTTATGAATGATATAACTTTTTCTTTTTGCATGTATTGTGTATGTTATAAAATTTTAATTTCACTATCTTATCCTTGCTTTTCATGTTATTGTATGAAGTGCGATGATTGTACTATGTACACGAGCAGGTGCTGATGCAGGTTTTGGAGCACCTTAAAGATTATATGCCCTTAAATTGATTTTCCCTTTGTCTTGTAAATACTTGTATATATATTTGATGTATTTAAAAACTTTATGACCTTATGATGGTCAATCTTTTGTCATGTAGACAGTTGTATGTATTTGGATATTTTATGTTGTACTTTGAACTTTAAATGCATGTTAATACTTGGTAGTAGATAAAAGTTAGTTGTTTTAAAAAATCATTTTCTGATGCTTTCGCTCAGGCGAGGGAATCTCACCCAAGCGAAGTATGCAGAAAAGATTCACTCTTCTCACGAGCGAGGTGTAGCTCGCCTGAGCAAGCTCTTTATAGAAAAAAAAAGGTGCTCTCGGGTTGATTTTCGCTCAAGCGAGAAGAGATTTTTGCCCAAGCGAGGGCATTCTCGCTCAAGCAAAAATAACATTGGAAGTAGAGTGCTCTCTGGACCATTTTTGCTCAAGGAAGATAATTTTCGCTCAAGCGAGGGGATTTTCATTCAAGCTAAAAAAAAATCTTGATATCTTCTTTTCTTCTCTTCTTCTTTTCCTTATTCTTTTCTTTTTTATGTAATAAATGTTTTATGGTTTAAAATTATACTTGATTTATCCATAAGAGTTGAATGACAAATGCTATAGGATTTTTGGGCTGTTACATTCATGATATCAGAGCAGTTCATCCTTATGAGGACCTGAGATTAATGGGTTTGTTAGGCTTCTTTTGTGCATATTGGTTTGAGATGATTGTTGTGAATGCCTATGAAAGTATTAAGAAAGAAAAGGATCTTGATAGAGTGGTGAGGGTGCACACTCATGATTAAATCAAGATGTATTTCTATCTTAATTCTTAATGTTTTAGTGTATGTTAAAATATAGGTTTTGGATGATGATGATGATGCATATGTTATTTGGCTTGTTTTGGATGTTGGATACTTGTTTGTGATTGTGTTAAAATGGTTAGGGATTTATGATTGGTTGTAATGTCCTTCCTTATGTGTCCAGCAAATGGCACGTAGACTAATTATCCCTCCTCAATCAGCGAATAGGCCCAGTTTAGCCTGGGTAATAGAGATGATGACAATAACCTTACAACAACAAGGAGCTACATGGCACAGGAACATCACACTGCCCTTCATCATTAGAAAATGCTAGATTAGCAGAAGAAGCCACCCATCTTCATCATCAACACCATACCTTGAGTTTGGAGGATTTCTTGAGACATAATCCACCAAAGCTCAATGGAGGAGAAAATCTATATAAAGCAGATTAGTGGATGAGAGACATTGAAAAAAAATTTTAAGCCACTAAATCCCTAAGGAGAAAAAATTATCTTATGTTGTGTATATGCTTACTGAAGATGCCGAATTTTGGTGGATAGGCATGAGACAAATTATGGAAGAAAGAAGAGAAAATGTTACTTGAGAGAGTTTCAAAGCAAGGTTTTTGGAAGAGTACTTTCCAGAAAGTGTTAGACATGCAAAAGAAATCAAGTTCATGCAGCTAGAACAGGGAAACCTTTCAATTACTGATTACGCTACTAGATTCAAACATTTGGCTAGGTTTAGTACTCAAATTATGACTAAAGCTTGGAGGTGCAAAAAGTTTGAGTTTAGACTGAGACAAGAGCTTAAGGAAGTAGTAGTCTCAATATCGATTAGAGAATTCCTCGCTCTAGTGGAGAAAGCAAAAGTGGTGGAAAATTTGAAAAATAATGGAAAAGTTGTTAAACCACAGATGGTAGGAAGACCCTACAAGAGCAGACGAAGATAAGAAGAAACCTTAGTCCATGCCTTAATCCTTCAGTAGTGGAGGATCCAATCCTCAATTACCACCTAATGTCAAATGTTTTAGGTGTGGTGGCCCACATGTGATTACATTTTGTCCTCATCCAACTCCGAATGTGACATGTGACAGATGTCACAAATATGGGCGTGCAACAAAAGACTGTCGTGTCCGATTAGGAGTTCCAAGTTTTGGTGGAGTACAACAAGTACAACAAAATAACAACCAAAAACCCAAAGCAGTAGGAAGAGTTTTTGCCATCAGTGTAGTTGAGGCTTCATAGTCTGATAGCCTAGTTAGAGGTATTTGCTTTATTATGGGTACACAATTGTCTATTTTGTTTGATTCTGGAGCAACTTATTCATTTTGATTGTGTTAAGAAACTTAAATTGTCAATTCGTGAGTTAGATGGTGAATTGGTGGTATCCACACCAACATAAGGCATTATAATAACTTCATCTGTGTGTACTGAGTGTCCAGTAATTATAAATGAACGAAAGTATAAGATCAATATGATATGCATACATATGAAGGATTTGAAAGTTATATTAGGAATGAATTGGTTATCTACTAACTATATTCTCATCAAATGCAATGAGAAGAAATTGATTTTTCTCGAATCAGAAAGCATGCAGGTTATCTCAGCTCAACAAATTGAAAGAGAGGTACATGAGGATGCAAAATGTTTCATACTCTTTGCTTGTTTTATGGATGATGATAAGACTCAGAAAAATACAGTTATAGTTCAGGAGTTTATGGATGTATTTCCTAATGAGATTCCAGGACTTCCACCTAAAAGAGAAATGGAGTTTGCAATAAACCTAATACCCAGGGCAGGACCTGTGTCAATTACTCTATATTGAATGACACTAGCCGAATTAGTTGAGTTGAAGAAACAACTTAAAGATTTATTAGAGAAACAATTCATTCAACATAGTGTTTCTCCATGGGGAGCTCCAGTACTGTTAGTAAAGAAGAAAGATGGTTCATCTCGTCTATGCATAGATTATAGAAAATTGAACAAGCTCACAATCAAGAATAAGTATCATCTTCAAAGAATAGATTATTTGTTGGACCAACTACATGGGGCGGTTATCTTTTCAAAGATAAACTTGCGCTTAGGTGATCGTCAAATCTTAGTTAAAGCTGAAGATGTTCAAAAGACTACTTTCAGATCAAGATATGGCCATTATGAATTCTTGGTTATGCCTTTTGGAGTGACCAATGCTCAAACTATCTTCATGGATTATATGAATCAAATCTTCAAGCCTTTTCTTGATAAGTTTGTGGTGGTATTCATAGATGATATCCCGATCTATTCTCATTCAATAGGAGAACATGCAAAGCATCTCAAAACTGTTTTGAACATTTTGAGAGAAAAGCAATTGTATGCCAAACTTTCAAAATGCGAGTTCTGGATGTCTGAAATACAGTTTTTAGGACATGTTATCTCTGCTCAAGGAATCTCAACAGATCCTTCTAAAGTGGAGGTTGTACTTCAATGGGAACGTCCTAAAATTGTTACAAAAATTATAAGCTTTGTGGGACTAGCAGGATATTACAAGAGGTTTATAGAAGGCTTTTCTAAGATAGTTGCTCCTTTGAATCAACTGACCAGAGAGGATCACCCTTTTACGTGGATGGAACAATGTGATAGGAGTTATGAAGAGTTGAAGAGGAGGTTAACTAATGCTCCTGTTTTGATAATCTCTGATGTAAATCAGTCTTTCGATGTTTTTTATGATGCTTCTTATCAGGGATTGGGTTGTGTATTGATGCAGAATAAGAAAGTGGTTGCTTATGCTTCTAGGCAACTGAGAGTACATGAAAGAAACTACCCAACTCACGACTTGGAACTAGCAGCAGTTGTTTTTGCTTTAAAAATATGAAGGCATTATCTTTATGGAGCTAGTTTTAAAGTATTCAGTGATCATAAAAGTTTGAGATATTTATTTGATCAGAAAGAGCTTAATATGTGGCAGAAAAGATGGATTGAGTTCTTAAAAGATTATGATTTCTAACTTATGTATCATCCTAGGAAAACAAATGTTGTTGTTGATGCCTTGAGCCGTAAGAGAACACAAATGTCATCACTTATGATAAAAGAGCATGAACTAATTAAAGATTTCAGGAATTTGAATCTAGAGGTTTCTTTATCCACAAATTTCATTAGTTGTAATGTGCTTGTTATAACTAATGAGTCTTTGAAGAGGGTGAAGGAGAAGCAATTGGAGGATTTGAAATTGAAGAACATTTTGAGTCTTTTGGGCACGGATAAAGCTAAAAATTTCTCTTTGGGAACAAATGAAATTTTGAGGCTTCAAAGGAGAATATGTATACCAGAAGACCATGAGTTAAAAAAAAATAGTTTTATTTGAAGGTCACAAAAGCAAGCTCAGTTTATATCCAGGTATGGCCAAGATGTATCAAGATCCTAAGAAGTCTTACTAGTATCCTAGTATGAAAAATGATGTAGCCAAGTTCGTTGTTGCTTGCCTTACTTGTCAAAAATCCAAGGTTGAACATCAGCAACCTGGAGGCATGTTAACTTGGTTAGACATCGGAATATGGAAGTGGGATAGTATCTCTATGGATTTTATTACTCACTTACCCTATACTTTGAGGAAGCATGATTCTATATGGGTCATTGCAGACAGACTGCACACTTTCTACCAATTGTTTTGAGAATATTTATGCAAAAGTTGCCTCAGATCTATATAAGCGAGATAGTTAGATTGCATGGTGTCCCCTCTAGTATAGTATCAGATAGAGATCCCAGATTCACCTATAGATTCTAGCAAACACTTCAAAAAGCTTTAGGAACCAGACTCAGGTTCAGTTCAGCATACCATCCTCAGACTGATGGACAATCAGAGAGAACTATCCAGTCCTTAGAGGATTTGCTCAGAACTTGTGTGTTAGATCATTTGGGCAGTTGGGATGAAATTCTACCGCTAGTGGAGTTCACCTACAATAACAACTACTAGGAAAGCATTAGAATGACTTCTTTTGAAGCATTGCATGATAGAAAGTGTAGGAAACCTCTATGCTGGTTTCAAGATGGTGAGAGTATGTTCGTCGGACCAGAGTGGATACAACAAACCAATAAAACAAATTAAGAAGATTCAACAAAGATTAAAAACTTCTTTGAGCAAGCAGAAATCTTATGCAGATCAAAGAAGAAGACCTTTAGAATTTTTTGCAAGTGACCATGTCTTTCTTAGACTTACACCATTCACTAGTGTAGGAAGAGTGATTAGATCAAAGAAATTAACTCTGAAGTTTATAGGCCCTTATCAGTTTCTTAGAAGGATAGGTCCTATTGCGTATGAACTTGCTTTGCCTCCTCCCTTAGTTAATATTCACAACATTTTTCATGTATCTCAACTAAGGAAATATGTACCTAATCCAAGTCAATTCTAGAATCAGATTCAGTGGAAGTGAAGAAGAATCTTTGCTTTGAAGTGAGGCCAATCAAGATCTTGGATTCTCAAATGAAACAACTACGTGGAAAAGATTGAGTAATCTATTTTCTTATAAGATGATAAAAAAACAATAAAAAAATGAAAAACAATAATATTTATCTTATCTAAGAAAATAAAAAATAAAAAATCATAAAATGATGTGGTATGAATGGATGAAAATCATAAAATTATTAAATAAAATAAATAGAAAAGTTAATAAATATCTTAAAGAACAAAATAGAAATAGATATCAAAGAAGTTGTATTAAATAATAAAAAAGGTTGCTTTTAATAACGTTTCAAAAAATACTACAAGCTACTGAAAAATTTGTTTACCAAATACTAATAATAAGACTCACAAAATTTTTATTTAATAAAAAATGGTTAGAAACAAAAAAAAAAAATTACCTCGGAAACGTAATCTTTGTAACTAGGTCTTAAAGGTTTATGTACTACTTAGTTTATTGAATACAAAGGAAGTGAAAATAAATATAAAAATAAAAACTATATTTTAAAAGTAGAAAATAGATTACAAATATAAAAAAATTAGAGCCATTCTTATTAAGAAAAGTAACTGTAATAATCCAAAATCACTTACTTAAAATAAGATCTTTTCACTTGGGAAATAGAAAAGCACATTCGATCATCATATCCCAGTCTGTTTTTTGGTAAGCTAAATTTTCGAGGACGAAAGTTTTTGTAGTTGGGGATAATGTAACCCCCCTCTTGAAAAGAAGATAAGAACAAAAACACACCTAAAGCTTTCTCTCTCTCTCTCTCTCTCTCCTCACTTTTCCATATCTCTCTCTCCCTTCTCTCTTGATTTTCACCCTCTATACTTCCTCTGTTCCAGAATCTGATCAAGCCCCGTAATAGTTGAGGATTCTAAGGCCAATTTTGACTGATCAGAATCTCAATCAGAGTAAGTTCCTATTTATTCTGAGGATCCTTTGTTCTCTTTTTTTCTTGAGTTTTTGTCTTCAATATTAGTGGAAAAAGTTGAGAAAAATGTTCCTCTCAACTTGATTAAGATTATACTCAAAGTTGGTGTTATTTGGATAACTTATTTGGAAAATGTTGAGAAAAATGTTCCTCTCAACTTGATTTGCATACTTAATGAGTCTTCCGGAAGACAATAGGTCCATGTGTGACCTATATATATGAGTTTGACATGAGTACTTGAAATGAAAAAGAAAAACTTGTATTGAAACTAAATATGCTAGACTTTAAGAGAATTCTTATGAATGAGATAATTTGTTCTTTTTGCATGTATTTTGTATGTTATAAAATTTTAATTTCACTATCTTACCCTTACTTTTCATGTTATTGTATGAATTGTAATGACTGTACTATGTACACGAGCAGGTACAGACGCAGGTTTTGGAGCACCTTAAAGATGATACACCCTTAAATTAATTTTCCTTTTGCCTTGTAAATACTTGTATATATATTTGATATATTTAAAGACTTTATGACCTTATGATAGTTGTGCATAAGTTTGATGTATTTGGATACTTTATGTTGTACTTTGAACTTTGAATGCATGTTAATACTTGATAGTAGATAAAAGTTAGTTGTTCTCATGCTTTCGCTCAGGCGAGGGAGAGCGAAATATGCAGAAAAGATTCACTCTGCAAGTCTCGCCTGAGCGAGGTGCAGCTCGCTTGAGCGAACTCTTTGTTGAAAGAAAAAGGTGCCCTCAAGTTGATTTTTTCTCGACCAAGAAGCTTTTCGCCTAAGCGAGAAGAGATTTTCGCCCAAGCGAGGACATTCTCGCTCAAGCGAAAATAACATTGGAATTTGGAGCATTTTCGCTAAAGCGAGAGAATTTTTGCTCAAGCGATGAAAGTTTTGCTCAAGCTAGAATATTCTCGCTAAAGCTAAAAAAAAGAATTTTTTTTCTTTGATATCTTTTTTTCTTCTCTTCTTCTTTTCTTCTTTTCTTTATTCTTTTCTTTTTTATGTAATAAATGTTTTATGGTTTGAAATTACACTTGGTTTATCCATAAAAATTGAATGAGAAATGCTATAAGATTTTCGAGTTGTTACAATAATAAAAAAAATTATTATTATCACTAATATTTAACTACTTTTATGTTATATCTTATGTATATTTAAAATACGTTCTTTTTATTTTAATTCCTATAGAAATATTGTAAAATATTGCATAGAATTATAAAAAAAAATATAAATAGGAAGAAGAATATAACAATTTTAAACAAACTAAAACTAATTAAAATAACTTATTAATAAATGAAATATTATAAAAAAATATTAGAAATATCCTTAAAAAATAATTTTTTATTATCGTATAAATATGTTTAGTTCTATCATTTACATTAATTTAACTAATAATTTCAGTAAAGAAACACTCTTAATTTAATAAGTCAGCTACAACTTCTAATTATTAACTAATTTTCTAATTTTGCAATATATAACCTAAATATCTGTTAAATACGTAGATATAGAGGCTTTTTCACGATACATGGGTAATTTTTTTCCTGAATTACGAAAGTGATGCAGAAAAAATTTTATTTATGTAATTGGACAAGTCGTATGGCGTGGAGGCGACCTCAAATAAAGAAGTCGTCCCACGAAGGGACGACTATAAATTTGTAGAAGAAGTCGTGACACAAACGGACGACTTTGGATGGATTAACAATGTTAATTAAATTCATGGCAACGTGGCACGACTTTTTCGCTTTTTATTCCACCAAAGTCGTGCCAACGTGGCACAACTTGTTTGTTTTTTATTCCACCAAAGTCGTGCCAACGTGGCACAACTTTTTCACTTTTTATTCCACCAAAGTCCTGCTAATGTGTGGCACGACTTTTTTACTTTTTATTCAACCAAAATCATGCCAACGTGGCAGGAGTTGTTCGTTTTTTATTCCACCAAAGTCGTGTCGATGTGGCAGGAGTTGTTCGTTTTTTATTCCACAAAAGTCGTGGCTTATTTGTAACTTTTGAAAAATAAAATGATTTTTGAATTAAGTGTGATTCTTTTATCTGTATAAACACAAGCCTACCTCAATATATAAACACAATACTTTTATTTATTGAAAAGCTCTGAAATTTTAACAATATAAAATACGTAAATTTTGATGATAGAAAACTTAATTATAATAATGAAAAGTTTTAGATAGTGAGAGTAAAATTTTTGTGTAAAAACCAAACAAATTGAATATAATTTCATTACACAGACACTGAAGTAAAGAGTTGTGTAAAAAGCACATAATAAAAAATGTATTATTAAATTGTAGAATAAACATGAAAAAAATTTATTGTCGATATGGGCAATTGCTCCTATTGTGTCCTTCATTCCTACAATAAGAACATTTTTTTGGTTTGTTGATTGGTTCATCCATTTCATTATGGATATGTGCAGTAGTTGGTCTTCCAGATGTTTTGCGTCTCATATGAAGATCTGGAATGAAATTTGGTCCATTATAAGTAGACCAATATTACTCATTTTACACTGGATGAAATGGCATCTGATAAGCCTTGTAAATATTTTGGAGAGTGTAAACGGGATCAACAAACATTAATAAGTTGAAGTGACAATAGGAACAAACTACAATGAAATGAGGACAAGGTAGTCAGAGAGCTTGAAACTCCCCACAATCACACCACCATTCATTTACTTTGACTTTAAAGGACATAGGTCGGCATTGAAGATGGAGAGAGGCGACCTCTTGAATATCAAATTCTATATTTTCCTGATTAAATTTATGGACATGACACATGGCAGATTATTTTGATTTTTCCTTAGTGAAGCAGCAATATCTTCAGGAAATTGATGACGACCTACTATCATAGATGCTACCTTGGTACCTCGCTTAACAAACCATGAATTCGTTCTTTGAAAGGTTGTCTTAATTAGAGCCCAAATTGGTAAGGATTGTGCTCCCTTCAAGATAGAATTCATGCATTCAGCTAGATTAGTTGTCATATGACCATATCTTTTACCGCCGTCATAGGCTTGAGTCCACTTTTCTAGTGGTATGCGATCTATCCACGAAGCTACCTCACGAAATTCTGCTCACAATGCACATAACTTGGCTTGAAGTCTGGGTTGTTTCATTTCATAACCTGACACATAATTGGATACTTAAATTAGAAAAATCAATAAACTTAGATAATATATGTATAAAAAGAAAGTTAAGGAATTTACATACCCATGTTAATTAGTTGTCTTTTAAGCTCCCCATTTTTAAAACTTCTTATTGAAGTTTGATGCAATGTTCCGGATGCAAAACACCGATTGCAACTCATGTGCTTCCCAACAAACATTTGGAGATTGTAATGCTTATAGTATGGCTGAGCCTTTGTCAATAACGAGACAGACATTTGGTTGGGGTGTGACATATGCACGCAATAACTCAAAGAATCATATCATGGCCTCCTTTGTTTCTCCTTCAATAATTGCGAAAGCCAATGGAAATATGTTGTGGTTCCCATCTTGACTAATTGCAGTTAACAAAGTGTCATGATATTTGCCAATTAAAAAGGTTCTATCAACTTGGACAATGGGTTTGCAATAATTAAACCCGTCAATGCAAGGTTTAAAAGGCCAGAAGACACGTTTTAAGATGTGATAGGAGTTGTCTTCTACACTGTCAACAACTACCGGTCGAGTGATATATTGTACAAATAGGGAATCTCATTGTCTCTACAATAAAGCTTGAATTGATTGCCTCCAACTATGCAATAGGGAATCTCATGCGTCCAGAAGCTTTAATTTTTTTAGCAACTTTTATTTGCACTAGAATAGTAGGAATTGCACAGAAGCTTGAGAGTAATTAAATCTCTCTCAATTATCAAGGCCAATTGGGTACTTATTGCACTGATCAATTTTGGCTTCATATGTGCATTATTTGAATTCAAATTTCATTCAACGTTTAAAGCCGCTTCATGGGATTTTCCTTCATTTCACAGTTCTCTGACACTTGTCTCAGTTTTCTCACAGTCACTCGTCACTCACGCAGGGTCAAGTTGTAGTGGTGTTCAGATTTCACTTCACCCTTCATTTCTTAAGAGCGTCTTGAAGCTTTTCCAAGCACCAGATAACTTAGCTGTTGAAGTTACATCCATATTCATCTGAGGTATGATTTATTGTTGATGATTTGAAACGTTGCTCCTCCTTCACGGCTGCAGTTTGAAGGTTCCAGTGGCATTTGAATTTATGGCTAATTGATGTCCTGGTTTTGTTTAATCACCCACGAGCACAATGATTTTTTATAATTTTTTTTTGGCATTGTATTTTTTGGTATTTAAATTGTGTTTATATACTGCTTTATAACCCAAATATAACGTCATATATAGGGAAAAAGCACGAAAATGGAGTAAGCCAAGGAAAAAGAAGGAGCTTTTAACAAATAATTTATTCACACGAAAGTAAAGCCAAAGAAGTACACTGGACAATGAAAGAGAGAAATATATTTTACTACTAAGAGTGAATATTATGTAGATTCACATCAAACCATGATATTTTTTTCCCTTATTTTCGTGTAAAAGGGTCCATACATAATCAAAATCGTTGCTTATTTTATTCATCACATTTGCCTACATATGGGCACTTTGGAAGCTCCAAGCTTTGTGATGTGTTGAATTGCTTAGAAAACTTAACCTATAAGTCCATTAGCTTATGCATTAGATGGTAATATGTGCTTGAAGCTATGAAGAATCCAATATTCTTTGGGTTTGGCCATTCAGTAAAGTTCCAATATAATAAAATCATGTTGGTATATACTTAATAGGTAAATTAGAAAAAATGTAGAATTATAAAAAATATTAAAATTTAAAATTAAAAATATTATTTTTTGACAATTAAAATTGTTTATCCTTTTCTTATTATTAATTGATTGACTTGTTTTAATATTTCATATTAATTCATTCACTTAATAAGACATATATATTTTTGTATTTGAAATAAATAAAACAGTATATATATATATATATATATATATATATATATATATATATATATATATATATATATATATATATATATATATATATATATAGTTTTCTTAAATATGTATGTTTTTTAAATCATCGGAAGTAAAAATTAAAATTTGTTAAAATAAAATTCAAAAGAAGTAATATTTTTTTTTTTCTTCTCTAAAATATGTCTTATCAAAATATATTATCCTTATTGCAAATAATTAATCATTATCAAATGAATCATATTTGCATAATGATAACGTCGAATAAAATTAAATTAATTACATTTATTAACATTTAAGTTTATTAAGTTTTAAACAACATTATTATTCGAATTTATAATTTTAGTTAATTACTATTTCTTTATTGTATACTTATTCATTCAGATTGTTACACAGTAGAATATTTGCGTTCGATAATAAAATTATTAGATTAACTATTAATTTTTACTACTTAAATTGTGCTTCATTCAACTTATTTACTACTTACACTCCCTTTTTAATTAGTTTACCCCCTCTTTCATTTATGCACCCCTATTTAATGTTTGTACCTCCTCTTTAATTTATGCACCCCTATTTAATGTTTGCACCCCCTATTTAATGCATGCACCCCCTCTTTAATTAGTGCACTACCTCTTTAATCTATGCACTCACTCCCATGTTGAGGTTTCTATAGCAATGGTATATAATCAATGTCGTCCAGTTAACATGTTTCTCTTGCGGCTTCAAGAAAAACATGTTACGAAAGTTGTTTGGGAGGGTAATGGAAGATTAATTCGCCCTCAACGCTATGTAATTTATTGCATGAAACATAACGATAGACTGGATGACCGTGATAAAAACCTAATTCATTATGCTAGATTCAGGCAGTTTCTGACACTAACCCATATCAAGATTAATCATCACTTAATCACTCTGCCTTAGTTACGAGGTGGAGAACTGAAACACATATTTCATCTACCACTCGGAGAGGCAACAGTTACATTGGAAGATGTATCTTTCTAACTCAGTTTTCCTATCAATGGAGAATCGATAACTGGTGTCAGTAGCAGTGACCTGGTTCCCTTATGCAGCCATCTTTTAGGCTTTGTGCCACCTGAATCAGTATGCAAGGGAAATAGCATCAAATTATCTTGGCTTAAACAATGAATTTCAGAACTTCCATATGATGTTGACGATGATGTGATAGCACAACATGCATGAGCCCACATCTTGACGTTAATCGAAAGTTTATTAATGTCGGATACATCAGGGAGTAGAGTCCATCTAATGTGTCTTTTACTTCTGAGTGACCTAAATAACGTTTCAAATTACAGTTGGGGGTCAGGTGTTTTGGCATGCCTCTATTGTGCTCTTGATCATGGAGTGGATTTTAATCAGGAGAATATCAGTGGATGTACGCTACTTCTCCAATGTTGGGCATGAGACCACATCCCATGCCTTTCTCCTCCACTTCATAGACTTAGTGATGTTGATGTTGCTAATGGCCTTGGTTTTCCATTAGTGAAAAGGTAATTTAAATTAAGTTTATGCATGATTTACGAAATTCATCAATTTAGAATTCTTTATGAATAACATTTTTTTTCATTGAAGGTGGTCTGCCTTCATGCAACACATAATTAATACATCCACCACCACAGTTCCTCAATTACAAAAAAAATTGGATCAACTCCAACCAAAAGAGGTTTTTCCTTTCAACTAGCCATACCTTTTTTTTATACATTTTTCCATAATATACTACTTAGTAACACTAATTTCATTTATTGTTACAGTTCTTGTGGACTCCATATCGTCGCAATGAAGTGAGTCGTCTGATAACCATGCAAATTTCTCTTGTGAGCTAGGCTGTAGTTCCTCTTATATGTTTTGCGATAGTGGAACTACATCAAGCTGATCGAGTAATGAGACCATTTGAGTTTCGTCAAAATATTCCAAACGACCCATTAAATCTCGACCAGCTACACAAGGAGGACATGAGGGGTAGAGCTGATTGACATTGGCTACAATATCACGCCACATGGATACAAATGTGGAATGAGTGCCATAACCGTGTAATTTAAGGCATTTCATTCAACGGAAATGGCCACTTGCGTGATAAAACCCCTTACATGCAATGGTATATCGGACATACTATCTGATATGTTACACCACCTCAACCTTCTTCTGATGATGATGTAAGTTTATTTTTCATTTGTTATATATTATTGTTTTTTCATTAACTATAAACTAACACGTTATTTTTCATCAGTATGACACAGTAGAGTCTCAACAACCACACTGCCATAGCTTTCACTTGGGCTCTTCTTCCGGTGCTAATCCACACTGTCACAACTTTCACTTTGGGTCTTCTTCTAGTGCTCAACAACATGGTTTTGGTCAACCAACTGCCGTGTTCGAATATAAGGACTATCACCAAAATATGTCATCGCAACTTCCATTCCAGGTCCCCACCACTTTCACCGCTTTTGCATCACAAGAAAATATGTTTTCTACACCACCAAACATGTTTGAGACTTCCATCATGACACCACCATCTACATTTCGTGGATTCTCACCCATGCATTATTATCGACCGACCATGCCTCCTGAAGGGTCTGATAATCGATCTCATGATAGTTCACCACCACCACCTCCTCAAACCAAACCTGAGCCTCAGCCACAACGATCTCGAATGCAGATAAGAAGACCCCCATGTGGCACATCATCAAATAGATAGTTTTTTTTATTTCATTTGTGTAACCAAAACAATTATATTTATGTAAATTATTTATTTTACTTATTCTATATTTATCACACTTTAAACTAAATTACATCTACTCCATAATCACATTCTAATTTCTTAATTATAAATATAAATTTAATATACACAAAATTTAATGTATAGAATCAATATAATTTTTAATATAATTTTTTTTATTATTTAGTGAAACATTTTCTTAATTATTTTTTTTCTAAAATTTATCATTTTAACTTTTCTTCAAACACATTTTAATATTTCTATTTTTTATTTTACATGTCTTTTCTTCTTTCAAAATTTTAAATACTTTATTATTATTTTACATTATAACTACACTTTCAACAAATTTCACAACCTATTAACATATATCAAATTGATATATAAGAGGCGGGAAACGACTCAGTTCATTTGGTCGGCCTAAATAACCCATCGGACGCCTAATTTTCCCGTTCAGTTATGTTTCACGAATCCTTCTCGGCCACTTCGCATCCTCAAGGACTAGAGGGCCTATGTACTATAGGGTCGTCCAATAACTAATGACCGACCGATAAGTAGCCTTAATTAACTGCGCGTTGCATATAAAGCGAGGATATCCGAGTAAATACAAAAGCGTAACTGAATATCTTGTAATTAATTCCCGTTATTATTTTGTTCGTTATTATTCTGCCCGTTATTATTCTGTTACCAAATCATCGCCTATAAATACAGGCTCATCATCTTAAGCCAAGTACTTAAAAAATCTGATCTATATCCCTACACACTCTAACCCTAAATTGACTTGAGCATCGGAGTGCCTGCAGGACCCCCCTCCTGGGACGGTGGATTTCAGAGCATTCGGCACACTAAGGAGCAGTTCTCGGAGCAGTCAAGAAGTCAGCACAAGGAGATATTGTTGTTGCTCGAGCCAACCGGTCATGTGCGATAACATTTTGGCGCCCACCGTGGGGCCGAGATTGACCTAGCAACGATGGTGACAACAAGGAACAATCATGATGGTCAGCCAGCCAATCAGGAAGGAAACCCTTCGGCCATCCTGGCCGAGATGCGGAGAGAGCTAGAAATGATGTGCAAACTGGAAGAAGACGATAAGCTGCAGAGGGAGGAAGAACGGCTGTGCCAGGCGGGCGCCAACGACGCCTTTCGGGAGGAAAATGAAAAGCTGCGATAGAGGCTCGAGAGAATCGAAAAGGCGCAGCATAGTAGAAACGTTCATGCAGAAGGGGACAGGTCCTGGCCGGCCGAACAGCCACAGCCCGGCCGCGAAAGGAACAAGCCCCAGCGAGAACGTCAGGCGAAAGTTTCTCGCCGGGACGACCAGGACGTGACATCGCGACATGTCGAGGATTCAGCGGATCACCAGTTCCCCTTCACCAATGACATACTGGCAACCAAGTTGCCGCCCAACTGGACTAATCCCACGCTGGACAAGTACGATGGCACTACGGACCCGGACGAACACATCGACTCATACGTTTCCTAGCTGACTTTGTTTACGACGGACAGATACATATATTGCAAGGTCTTCCCAACCTCTTTGAGGGGGGCGGCGCTCAGCTAGTTTACCTGCTTATCCCCCGGGTCGATAGACTTTTTCGCGACCTTGAAGGTCAAATTTGTAGCCCAATTTGCAACGAGTAAGCCACATCAGATGACGTCGGTTACAGTGGTAAATATCTAACAGGAGAAGGGAGAATCTCTCAAGTCTTTCATGGCCAGGTTCGGACAGGTCGCTCTCGGCATCCGCAGACTCCTACCGGAAGTAGCAATGGCTTACTTGATCACAGCGCTCGGGGCCGGGGCCTTTCGCAGACAGTCTGGTCATGCAACCCCCAGCCAACATGGACGATCTCCGTCGGAGGGCTACTCAATTTATGTAGGTAGAAGAATTGCTACAGTATTCAAGAGGTGAGCAAGGCCAGGGGAGAAGGGGCGATCGATCGTCCAACCCCCACGATTCAGGGATGCACCCGGTACACAGAGGTTCACAAAGTACACACCGCTTAATACCGGCCGACACGCATCCTTGAGGAAGCTTTGAGCACCGACCTCATTAAGGAGCCAAAGAGGGGCGTATCGCCCCAGCATGCCGGCCAGAGTAAATACTGCCGGTACCATCGCTGTCATGGTCATATAATAAGATAATGCATGACCTTCAAGGACAAAATCGAGGAGCTAATCCAGGCAGGCCACTTGTAGAGATATGTTGCAAGGCGACGACAGTACGGGCGGCGCCAAGAGCGCAACCCCAGGGGAAGGAGTCCTCGTCAGAAAAGCTGAAGTCCTAGGGCCCGTGAGGAAAGGCGAAGGAATAGTAGCCAGTCAAGAGAAAGAAGCCCCCCACGCCGTGCAGATATCGAGAAGACAGTCGTTAATACTATTTCCGGGGGATTCGGTGGGGGGGACCGTCCAGTTCGGCTAGGAAAAGGCACCTCCGAGCAATCAAAAGTGTGTACATGATCAGCCGGCGGGCGCGTCGTAGTATGCCAGATATCACTTTCACCGACCAGGATTTCCGGGCGATCGATACCCAGTAGGATGATCCAACGGTCATCACCATCGATCTGGCAAACTGTGAAGTGAGGAAGACACTGGTGGACCAAGGCAGCTCCGACGATGTACTCTACTGGAGGGCGTTCAAAAAGACGGGCTTAGAAGAAATCGAGATAATCCCATTGGACGAGCAGATAGTGGGGTTCTCCGGAGAACGGGTCAACACAAAAGGATACATTGACCTGCACACTAGGTTTGGGGAGTCCGGCCGGGGACAAAGGACCATCTCCGTCAGGTATATAGTGGTGGATGTTAACACGTCCTACAATGCGTTGTTGGGGCGACCGTCTTTGAACAAGCTTGGGGCCATAGTCTCCAAGCCGCATTTGGCAATGAAGTTCCCATCCGACCGTGGAAGCGTGGCAACCGTTTATGCTAACCAGAAAACAGCTAGAGAATGCTATGTGGCAAGTCTGAAGCTGAAACCTACCGAGACAACTGCAAAAAGAGACGTCGCCCAGAGGATGGTTGCCATGACGGACCTCGACCCTAGGATCAATGATGATGTGAGGATGAAGCCGAGTAACGATGTTACTGAGTGGCAGTTGGCAGGGGAAGGACAAAACACTCGGTTAGGCGGAAGCATGACAGAAAGCGAAGTCTAGAAGGTAACCAAATTACTGGCCGACAATAGGGATCTCTTCACTTGGACGGCCGCCCGGAGTGGACCCGAGAATAATTTCCCACAGACTCTCCGTATGTAAGAAAGCACGGCCGGTCGCCCAAAAGAAGAGAAGAATGGGTGAGGAAAAAAGGAATGCAGCTGCACTTGAAGTGCAAAAACTACTAGAGGCCAGATTCATAAAGGAAATTCATTACATCACGTGGCTGGCAAATGTGGTGCTGGTAAAAAAGAGCAATGGACAATGGAGGATGTGCGTCGACTATACGAGTTTGAACAAAGCCTGTCCGAAGGACGCATATCCGATGCCCAGTATTGACCGCCTGGTAGACGGGGCGGCTGGTAACAAGGTGCTCAACTTTCTAGACGCATTTTCGGGGTACAACCAAATTTCGATGTACAACCGAGATGTGGGAAAGACAACATTTATTACCGAGGCCTCGAACTATTGTTATCAAGTCATACCCTTCGGGTTGAAGAATGCAGGTGCTACTTACCAGAGGTTGATGGACCGAGTGTTCAGGGATCAGGTCGACCGGAACGTGGAAGTTTATGTTGACGATATGGTGGTGAAGTCCGGTACGTTCGACCAACATTTGGCCGACCTGGACAAAGTGTTCGGCCGGCTTCGGAAGTTCAATATGAGACTCAACCCAGCAAAATGTGTGTTTGGTGTAGAAGGAGGAAAATTCTTAGGATTCATGCTCACCCACAGGGGGATAGAAGCCAACCCCGATAAGTGCTCAGCCATATTAGACACACAAAGTCCTACCACTCTGAAGGAAGTACAAAGCCTTGTTGGTAAACTCACGTCTCTGTCTAGATTCTTGCCCAGATTGGCGGAAAAAATAAGGCCGATCGTGAAAACATTGAAAAAGGCAGACAGGTTCCAGTGGAGCGACGAGTGTGAGAAAACCTTCGCAGAGATAAAGGCGGCAGTATCATCAACCCCTATCCTACAAAAACCGACCCCAGGAGGCGGACTCCTGTTGTACATCTCCCCTTTCGAGGATGCCATCAGTGCGGCTTTGGTGCAACAGGAAGACCAAAAGCCGGTTTATTTTGTAGAAAGAGCCTTGTAAGATGCGGAGACCAGATATCAGCTAATAGAAAAGCCCGCGCTGGTGGTCGTGTATGTTGCTAGGAGACTCCGACCATATTTTCAGAGTCACCCAATGACAGTGAAGACCGATTATCCAGTGGGGAAGATCCTTTTGAGGCCTGAGCTGGCCAGACGAATGATATCGTGGTTGGTCGAGCTCTCGGAGTTCGGATTGAAGTTCGAACCGAGAGGGCCCATCAAGGCGCAATGCCTAGCCGACTTTGTGTTAGAACTCCAAACGCCGAAACAGCAGATCGTATAGACGATGTATGTGGATGGTTCGTCCAACAGTAAGCAGTGTGGGGTGGGAGTCATTCTAGAAAGCCCGGGCGGGCTAAAAGTGGAGCAGTCGTTGCACTTCAACTTTAAGGCATCTAACAATCAGGCTGAATACGAGGCCCTCATAACTGGATTAAATCTAGCAGGAGACATAGAAGTCAAACAACTGAGATGCCTGACCGACTCCCAATTAACGGTCGATCAGATCAACGGGACTTTTCAGGTAAAGGATCCGCTGTTAACAAGGTACTACCAAAAAGTGTCTACCCTCCTCTCCAAATTCCAACATGCAGAGGTCCAGTATGTGCCTAGGAGCAAGAGCAGAAGGGCAGATGCTTTGTCTAAACTTGCGCTAGGTAGGAAGAAAGGCAGATTCAACACTGTCATTCAGCTTACCCTAAGCAGCCCAACCGTATCAGAAGAAGATTGCATGAACATCGAGATAACGGAAGACTGGCTGTCGCCCATTATCCAAACCCTGAAAACACTGCTGATGGGAGAGGCTGTGGCAGATAAGGTGTTAGCCAAAAAGGCTGCTCGGTATGTCCTTATAGCTGACGACCTGTATAAGCGAGGCTTCACAATCCCGCTTTTGAAATGCTTAGGGAAATAGCAGTCCGAGTATGTCATGAACGAGTTACACAACGACATTTGTGGCATACACTCTGGTTATAAAACGTTAGCTGCCAGGATAGTCCGGGCCGGATACTACTGGCCGACCGTCCGTCAAGATTGCGCCGAGTATGTGAAGAAGTGCAGAAGTTGTCAAGAAAACGAACCGCTTATTCGTCAACCGCCAACCAACTTGCAAACCATTAGTGCTCCGTGGCCTTTCGCCAAATGGGGAATGGATATCCTAGGTTCTTTTCCACCGACGACCGGACAACAGCTGTTCTTAATTGTGGCGGTGGACTATTTCACAAAATGGATAGAGGCCGAACCCTTGGCCAAGATCACGACCGCCAACGTTCAAAACTTCATGTGGAAGTTGATTTGCAGGTTTGGCATTCCTCACACAGTTATCACTGACAATGGCCGGCAGTTCGTGGATCGAAAGCTCGAGGCCTTCTTCACCGAGCTGGGGGTCAAGCACATAACCAGTTCGGTGGAGCACCCGCAAACGAATGGTCAGGCGGAAGCCGCCAACAAGGTAATCTTATCTCAACTGAAGAAAAGGTTAGGGGTGCCAAAGGAAAATGGGTCGATGAATTACTCGAGGTCTTATGGGCGTATCGCTGCACACCGCAGACATCTACAGGGGAGTCCCCGTATAACCTCACTTACGGGACGGACGCCATGTTGCCGGTCGAGATAGGAGAAGCCACAATACGGAGACAACTGAGAGACCTGTCATTGAATAATGAATGCATGAAAACCGAGTTAGATCTCCTTAATGAACTTAGAGAGAAGGCAAGGATAAAGGAAGCAGTCTCTAAGCAAAGGGCGGCACACAGGTGTCAACACCCAATTTCGTCTGGGCAAATAAAATTATTCTAAAATATAAAACAATATAAAATAAAAATAAAAATGTGTGTTATTATTTAAATAAAAAAAGAAAAGAAAAGAGTTTTGATTCTATTCTATTTTATGAATAAAGTTAAAA
>Ga0209700_105259_pt1 | contig 22051 bp, 16 predicted proteins | sample SiratroredBW_FD_187528 | JGI IMG/M metagenome (GOLD analysis project Ga0209700, IMG submission 187528) | Root nodule microbial communities of legume samples collected from California, USA - Siratro red BW (SPAdes) (version 2) | ecosystem: Host-associated > Plants > Roots > Nodule | place: USA... | reverse complement strand
ACAACCTGAATACTATACGGACGTAATCATCAAAGGAATTGCCCTGGTAATTTCTTAATACTATGTATAATTTGGGGTTGTTTAAAAGGGTCAAAAGAAGTAAATTACTACTTTTGAAAGAAATATATAAACATTATTTCAAGTGTTATTTTATTATTTACAATTGTATATTTTTTCTATTTATTATATTCCAGGTTACATTGATGGCAGGAACAGACACATCAGCCATAACTTTAGAATGGGCACTAGCTAATTTATTAAATCATCCGGAAATAGTAAAGAAGGCAAAAGTGGAATTAGACACTCATATAGGTGAAAACCGTTTAGTAGATGAAGTTGACATTTCTAAACTTCCTTATCTTCAAAGCATAGTCTCTGAGACACTTCGTTTGCATCCTGCGGCTCCATTGTTGGCACCTCATTTCTCATCAGAAGATTGTACTATTGGAGAATATAATATTCCACAAAACACAATTGTGATAGTCAATGCTTGGGCTATTCATAGAGATCCCAATTTGTGGAGTGATCCAATACATTTTAAGCCTGAAAGATTTGAGTATGAAACTGAGGTTAACAAGATACTTCCTTTTGGATTAGGGAGAAGGGCTTGTCCTGGAGCAAACTTAGCTCAACGCACAGTGAGCTTAGCTTTGGCCTTATTAATTCAATGTTTTGATTGGAAACGAACCAGTAATGAAGAAGTTGATCTGATTGAAGGAAAAGGAATCACTGTGACAAGAAAATTGCCTTTAGAAGCTATGTGCCAAGTGTGTCAATCACCATCAATTAGGGATATCTTTTAGTGATACTGAAAGCACACCAATGTAGCAATCTTCTTGATGAAGTTGTGGAAATATGCAAGAATAAAAGAAATCAATAATACTTTATTTTAAACAAATCATTGGATCAAGTTAAAGAACACTAACTTTTTTCCCATATATCCTTTTAGTTTTTAGTTATGTATTATATTATTTTTAGTAAAATAAGAATTTATTAATACATACTGGTGTTCTTTTTTCTCCATTTTAATTCATTTGAATGATATACATAAAATATGACTTACTATATGTAACGGTAAAATCAAATCAAAGTGAGTAGAAAAAAATATATAAATTTAGACTTAACAGTTACTCTTCACCAAGACAAATTGATCTACAAAGTACTTCATTTGAAACAAAATAAAAATTAAGACATACTAGTTGAGTGGAAGAATTACAAAATGCTAGATAATTTTTCCTTTCATGTTTACTCTTCTAGCAAATAAAATAGAAGGAAAAGTTGTAAAAGTATGAAATGACATAAATGTGCGACTATCGTTTAAAGTATTTTAGAATTCGTTGTCTCATCCTACGCAATTCAAATATAAATTTAGTATGGTTTATGAAAATGATAGCATGATTTAGTTCTTGTGTAAACCCAAGATTAACCAATCATGATTTGATTGCCCACAACCAATGTAATATCTCTATTTTTTTTAAAAAAATCATAATTTTTTAGAATTCTTTGATAAATCTCTAATCTATACAAGAAAACACCACAACAATTTTCAGAATTTTTTTGACAAGTATAGATAGGTGAAGTAGAAAAGAAAATATAAAAAATACTTAAAAAATATAAAAGAAATAGTAAACTATGGAATTTTGAAAAAAAATTGGATTTTGAATCCCCTTTCGAGATACAAAATTTGGGTTAAAAATAAAATTTTCAACTATTTTTAATGAATTTTACAAAATTACTAACCTCTATCAAAGAGAAGTTGCAAGGGATGTTGAACCAAGCATTCACGGTAACGAAGAAAGGCTCACGCGTCAAGTGACAAAACACAACCGAGACAATTGTGGAGCTTGCACACGTCAAATGAACCCTAGCAAAACCAGTAAACACAGATGCAAATGAAAACCATTGAGAAGAGAAAGCCACACCACGGGAAATGCAAGTGAAAACTGGTGAGAAAAAAAAGCGGCACCATACAAAATGAACCGCATAACACGAAACTATGAATGAAATGGAGGAAATGAAGTGAATCAAGTCAATGAAGGCACGTGAAACAACTTTGAGCACAGAAATGACAAAACGAAGGAGAAAAACCAGTAGAGTGCTCAAAAGTGAAAAAGGAGGAGGCAAAACGTAATAGAAAAATAATTGCTAAAATGTTAAAATAGGGGATATTACGTCGAATGCAACTCAATAACTGACGTAGTATCTAACCCTAACTTACTCAATTTTTCCCCAAAGTCTCTCAATCGTCGGTTCTGAAGTTCCAACCGACGTAATATTAATACCAAATTCAATAATTTTTCCTAGATTTTTTACTTTGAGCCACGGTGAAGATATAACGTTAGTTGGGAGACTAAACCGACGTAATTAGGCTATATATTACGTTAGTTGGTGGAACGTAGCCGACATTATATCTTCCCCGCCATATCAGAGTTTTCAATTTTTGAATTTTTTTTTAGTCTTTTCTACGTCAATTATGAGAGGTAACCAACGTAGTATATGATATATTACGTCGAGTTTGAATTAAACGATGTAATATTTCTTCAAATATTTATAAAAATGTCACCGCATTTTTTTTTACATTTAATTGGCGTATTATTCTGTCATAGAATGCGTTTTTTGTATTAGTGAAAGCTCAATCATATGCACAGGTTGTGAGAGGACAAACGATAGGAAACGTTGAAGACGAAGAATGGAAAGGACATCAGATGTGGGTTACAGAGGAGAGAAAGGACTGACTGACAAGAAGCTTAGATGGAAGGGTAAACAATGGGAGAGATTTGGAAAACTTAAAGGAAAGTTTTATTCAAATGGACTTGGGTTATCCGTTTGCGCTACATGGATGACAATGTAGTACTTATCACGAGGGAGGATGATATGGATTTAATGGAAGTCGTCAAAGAGAACAAGTCTTGGCTGGAAACCATTTTTTAATTTGTAACCCATTGGGAAGAAACGTGTAACTTGGTAAGAAGATTAGATGGGTTAGGATATGGAGCGTACCCCTATCAATGTGATGTAAAGAATGTTTAGAGAAGGTCACCGCTACAATAAGAACATTAATCTCTATAGATAAAGAAACCACTGTATAGAAAAATCTTGAATATACAAGAGTTCAATTCAGGCTCCCTTTACACATTGATGCCACGATCAAGACGAGAATCCAAATAAACGAGACGTTATGTTCGATATTGATTGAAGAAGAAATGGCCTCAAACTAGACACAATGGTGTTGGCGTGCACAATAGGAAGAACATGTATCTTCAAAGGTTTCGAGTTTTAAAGGGATGAATGGCTCATCGTAGTCTTTTTGCAAGTAGCTCAAAAGATTCAGTGCAAGGCAACAGAGCAAAACAAGGGGATGAGAACTTCGAGTTCTCCCTAAAGGAGCAACCATACGAGCTATAACTCGGAGTCAACTGAGTGATGCAGTTAGTGACTCAGCAAAGCGGTGACACATTGGAATGTCAGAGTAAAGTCAACATCACTAGGCATGAGGAGTGGGCGGGTGAGTCAAATGGGGACACTATGTTAGGGTATAGGAGTCGCAACTTCCAACGGGGATCTCTTTACAAAAGATATGATGAATCAGAGTATTCTAGCCCAATTGAAAACTCTTTCACGCCTTTGGTATCCAAAACCAATATAGAAGGACGTCCAACAACATGATGTGAGTGATGAAGGTGTTGTGAAGCTCATCAAGGTCAGTAAGATCAACACTGAGGTGATGCTTAAATGAAACGAGTTACTCGAAGGAGAAAGTTCGAGGCCAAGATGAACTATTAGAGGCGAAACACAATGGATTTTCATTTCGTTGTAACTCACAAAGATATGCATGCTACTCTCTTTCTAATTCATCAAATGACATTGATATTTATAACTGCAATAGACAATTTTGGACTAGAAATAGCTCTGATGAGGCTAGATTATATAACATAGGAAAACAAATTGGCTTTACAAGTAAGGTAACTGATGAATGTGTTGTAAAGCAAATAAATGTTATGAATTATAGGGGGAATTGGTCGAGTGATGGTACAGGAAAGGGGATCCATAACCCTGATGTATGAAGGGGTCTTAAGGTGGGGGGAAATGGAATTACATCAAGGAGTTAGTGTCTAAAGAATATCTAGACATGGTATGTATTCAAGACACTAAAGTAGATTCTATAAATCCTAGCTTATGTTGGAGATTGTGGGGTATTAATTTGGTGGATTGGAAAAATACTATAGAACAAACAAAGTAAGATGGAACACAACAATTTGGAACACATTGAAGCTTACTCTCACACACTTTAAAATAGCGAAAGGCTTTATTTTAACTAAAGGGAAATGGAGAGATTGTAATGACCAGGTCACAATAGTTAATACCTATACTCCATGCGTTTATAATGAAAAGTTTGTTGTGTCGGGGGAATTAATTAATAGGAAAAGGGCATACGAAAATAAGGTCTGTTGTATTATAAGTGATTTTAATGCTATAACAAAGCATCAGGAAAGAAATAGAATAGGTCAGATGGCTAGAGGCGATAGGGAGATTGAGAGGTTTAATAGTTTCATAGAGAGAATGGAATTGAGTGACATTCCTATGATTGGGAGACAAATTACATGGTATAGTGCAAGTGGCAATGGAATGAGTAGATTAGAAAGAGTATTGTGATAAATGCATAGTTTTGATGTGATTGGATGCATATTTTGGATGGATTATAACCCTAACTGTGTGAATGAGCATTGATCATAGCCTTTAGACCCAAATTATGGATGATAACATAATGTAGTGCTAACACAAGGATTTTATGAAGATTCAGGTTTTTGAAAGCAAAAAGCATTAAAAAGGGACAAGAAGCTAAATAGTAAATTGCTTAAGCAGTAGGAAAAGCTCAAATGAAAAGGCTCAAAGAGAGAAGGACAATTACTGATAAGAGGCTGAAGCACAAATTGTTGCTTAAGGCAGGAATTACTAACAGAATGATGATGCAATAACCTAATTTTCACTACTAGAAAATTGCCAAATAGTGACCGAAATTAGTGACTGAAAAATCGGTCACTATCGGTAACCGAATGGTAGTGACCGATTCTGTGACCGATTTCTGTGACCAAATCTGTGACCGAATCTGTGACTGATTCTGTGACCGAATAAGTGTAATTATAATAATATCAATAATAATAAGAATAATAAAATGAGTAATAATAATAATAATATCAATAATAATAATAATAAGAACAAGAACAACAACAATAATAATAATAATAATAATAATCTAAATAATAATAATAATAATATCAATAATAATAATAATTATTATAATAACTATAAGAAGAATAATTATAATTATAACAATATCAATAATAATAATAATAATAACTTAATAATAATAATAATAATAATTTTAATAATATCAATAATAATATTGCTAATAATAATAATATTAATTAGTGTAATTATAATAATATCAATAATAATAAGAATAATAAAATGAGTAATAATAATAATAATATCAATAATAATAATAATAAAAACAAGAAGAACAATAATAATAATAATATAAATAATAATAATAATATCAATAATAATAATTATTATAATAATTATAAGAAGAATAATTATAATTATAACAATATCAATAATAATAATAACAAATTAATAATAATAATAATAATTTTAATAATATCAATAATAAGAATAATAATAATAATAATAATATTAATAGTAATTGTAATAATAAGTATCAAAATAATTGTAATATAACAGAAAAGTTGCTTTGGTCTGATGGTTATAGGTTCTCTCAAGCTGGTGAGAGGTCCTGGGTAAAATCTCATTAAAGTGACCGATTTTGGTCATTTAGTGACCAATTTTTTAGTCACTATTAATAATTTTTCTAGTAGTGTTTGACAAAGTCTTTTATTCTCCTTTCCTGTTGTGTATTTTGATGGATTAACTTGAGGATTTCAAGGCGTCAAGAATAAACTTGAATGGGTTTTATTTACGCAGAAACTGTGAGTAAAGGAAGGTATCTTTAAGAGGTTGAGTAGAAAATACAACAAGAGTGATGAATGAAATTCAATACCAAGATACTTTTATTACATGGTTCCATTCCATTTACTAGCCTCTGTTTTGTTTAACGCTTTGAATGATTTAATATTTCATCAACACATTGTTTCATTTAAGATATTCTACAACTCTCACTTAAGCTAGAATCACTTGCTAGAGCTAAAATGAAATCTGCTTCCTGTGGGGTCGACACTCTTATATTTTACATTATATTACTTTTGACTCGGTACACTTGCCGAAAAATATTCAACATATTGTTATCCCTACAATGGATTGATACGTGGCACGAATGTAAGCAATGCATTCAGGACAAATCTATTTCAGATCATTGTGCCATCATCTTGGAAAATAAAGTCATTGGTTGGGGTCCTAAACTGTTTAGAACATTGGGTGTTTGAAACATATAGGTTTCTATGAAATGGTTAGGAAAAGGTTGGAAAAATATCATGTTAGTGGAAATGATATGTTGGTATTGAAAGAAAAACTTAAACATTTGAAAGGTGATTTAAAGGTTTGGAATAAGAAATTCTTTGGGGATATTATGAAGAAAAATCATTGCAGCCATTAAATCATTAGATTTGGAATATCAGAGTAGTACCTTACGGTAGAAGGGTAGGATGGGAAGAAGAGTTATTGGTAGAACTAAAACTAGTCAATTAACAGTTAGAGGTCCTCGTTAAACAAAAATTAGGAGCCAAGTGAATAAAAGAAGAAGATGTAAATACTAAATATTTTCACAGAACAATCAAATGGAGAAGGCTCAAGAATAACATTAGAGGGTTAAAAACATAAAATGGCCAGTGCGAGGATCCTGTTAGATTTAAATAGGGAATTAGAAATCAGTTCAAGGAAAGATTTAGTGAGTAGAGCAGAATCAACGTAGAGCTTGATAATATTGCATTTCCAATAATTAGTGAATTAGATAATGTTGATCTCACAAAAGAAATTTTTTAGGAAGAGGTTAAGGGAGCAGTTTGGGAATGTGATGGGTTTAAAAGTCTAGGCCCGAGTGGGTTCAATATAAATTTCACAAAACAATCATGGCTAGTCCTTAAGGATGACATCTTGAGAACACATTAAACCATTTTTCCAAAGGTCGATAGCCCTAAAAAGCTGGATGAGTATAGGCCAACGTCCCTTGTTGGTAGCTTATGTAAGATCATTTCAAAAATCCTGGAAAATAGACTGAAGAAAGTACTTAAACAAGTTATAGATGCTAAATAGTTTGCTTTTTTGAATAAATAGAGACCTGTTAGAAAGTGTTTTAGTTGCTAATGTAGTCTTAGATGAAGTTTGGAACAAAAAAGAAGTCATGTATTGTGTTCAAAGTAGACTTTGAGAAGGCCTACAAGGTTAGGTGGGATTTTATTTACTACGTGATGAAAGGTTTTGTTTCAATTCTAAATGGATTAAATGGATAAAGGGTTGTTTAATATCTTTATCACTTTTAGTATTAGTCAATGGCAACCCTACATCTGAGTTCATATTTGATAAAGGACTTAGGCAAGGAGACCCCCTTCCACCTTTCTTGTTTTTCATAGTGGTAGAAGGTTCGTTTCGAGCAACTTTTATTTTTGGAGCGTCTCAATCGAAGCTCTTTATCAAAAGTTATGGTCGTTTGAAGTTTTTTGGTCCTAATTTTTTAAACTCTAAATTTATGATAAATCTATAAAATGTAAGAACTCTACCATCAAATATACACTAAATCAAGTTGTTGATAAAAAATTTGGGTCAAAAATAAATGTCTTACCATTTTTAATGAATTTTACAAAATTGCTAACATCTAGCAAAGAGAAGCTGCAAGGGATGTCGAACCAAGCATTCACGTTGGCGGAGAAAAGCTCATGCATCAAGTGACAAAACTCAACCGAGACAATCGCGGAACTTGCGCACGTCAAATGAACCCTGGCAAAACCAGTGAACACAAAGATGCAAATAAAAACCATTGAGAAGAGAAAGCCAAACCACGGGAAATGCAAATGAAAACCAGTGAGAAGAAAAAGAGGCACCACACGAAATGAACCCCACAACGCGAAACCGTGAATGAAATGGAGGAAATAAAGTGAATGAAGGCACGTGAAACAACTTCGAGCACAAAAATGACAAAGCGAAGGAGGAAAACCAGCAGAACTCTCAAAAGTGAAAAAGGAGGATGCAAAACGTAATAGAAAAAAAGTGGCTGAAATGTTAAAATAGGGGATATTACGTTGGTTATAACTCAATAACCGATGTAGTATCTAACCCTAACTTACTCAATTTTTTCCCAAAACTCTCTCAAAGATAGATATAATGTTGGTTCTGAGGTTCCAACCGACGTAATATCAATACCAAATTCAATAATTTTTTTCAAATATTTTTACTTTGAGCCATGGTGAAGATATAACGTCAGTTGGGGGACTAAACCTACATAATATAAGCTATATATTACGTCGATTGGTAGAACGTAACTGACGTTATATCTTCCCCGCCATATCAGAGTTTTCAATTTTTGATTCTTTTCAGTCTTTTCTACGTCGATTATGAGGGGTAATCGAGGTAGTATATGGTATATTACGTCGAGTTTGTGGTAACCAACGTAATATTTCTTCAAATATTTACAAAAAATGTCACCGCAATTTTTTTTACATCGGTTCCGCTTTAACTAACGTATTATCCTATCATAGAATGCGTTTTTTGTACTAGTCAAACCTCAATCATATGCACAGGCTGTGAGAGGACAAACAATACGAAATGTTGAAGACGAAGAATGGAAAGGACATCAGATGTGGGTTACAGAGAAAAGAAAGGACTAGCTGACAAGAAGCTTAGATGGAAGGGTACACAATGGGAAAGATCTAGAAAACTTAAAGGAAAGTTTTATTCTGAATGGACTTGGGTTATCCGTTTGTGCTACATGGACGACAATGCAGTACTTATGACGAGGGAGGATGATATGGATTTAACGAAAGTCGTTGAAAAGAACAAGGCTTGGTTGGAAACCATTTTTGAATTTGTAACCCATTGTGAAGAAAACTTGTATCTTGGTAAGTGTATGATTGAGTGATATAGAGAGAATGGAATTGAGTGACATTCCTATGATTGGGAGAAAATTTACATGGTATAGTGCAAGTGGCAATGCAATGAGTAGATTAGATAGAGTATTGTGATAAGTGTATATTTTTTATGTAACTGGATGCATATTTTGGATGGATTATAACCCTAACTGTGTGTGAATGAGCATTGATCATAGCCTTTGGACCCAAATTATGGATGATAACATAATGCAGTGCTAACACAAGGATTTTATGAAGATTTAGGTTTTTCAAAGCAAAAAGCATCAAAAAGGTCAAGAAGCTGAACAGTAAATTGCTTAAGCGGTAGGAAAAGCTCAGGCGAAAAAGGCTCAGAGAGAGAAGGACAATTAGTGAGAAGAGGCTCAAGCACAGATTGCTGTTTAGGGCAGGAACTACTAACAGAATGTTGATGCAATAACCTAATTTTGGATAGATGTATAAAAGGGAGAAAATCTACCTCGAAATGGGGGCACTGTAGCTATAGTATTGACAGAGACCTTTATTCTCCTTTCTTATTGTGTATTTTGATGGCTACCATGGATAGTTAATTTTCTTATTTCTTGGGATTGAATGTAGTTTATCATCTTGTTTGTATTTAAACTCTTCACATTGATGAAGCATATTTATCCATAGTTGGTATTTTCGTGTCTTACTTAATGCCTGATTTTATTTACGTAATGAACTTTGGATTTTGAACATTGGGATTAACTGGGAAGTAGTTTCAAGGTTCTGAACTATTCAAAAATTCTTGTTACCACGGGATACCAAGAATGGATTTCGTTGTAACAACTGTTGGGGGCAATGTTGCTTAATGCTGGTTAACGAACTAGATAAGAAGGGAACTGTTATTTAGTTAGATTAACTTGAGGATTTCAAGGCATAAGGAATTAAATTGTGTTTTATTTGCGCAGAAACTGGGAGTAAAGGAAGGCATCTTCAAGAGGTTGAGTGGAAAATACAACAAGAGTGATGAATGAAATTCAATCCCAAGATACTTTTGTTACATTGTTCCAGTCCATTTACAAGCCTTTGTTTTGTTTAACGCTTTGAATGATTTAATATTTCTTCAACACATTGTTTCATTTAAGATATTATGCAACTCTCACTTAAGCTAAAATTACTTGTTAGAGCTAAAACGAAACCTGCTTCGTGTGGGTTTGACACTTTTACATTTTACACTATATTACTTTTGACTCGATACACTTACCGAAAAATATTCAACAAATGTTATTCCCATAATGGATTGATACGTGGCATGAATGTGAACAATACATTCAGGACAAATCTATTTCAGATCGTTGTGCCGTCATCCTGGAAAATAAAATCATTGGTTGGGGTCCTAAACTGTTTAGAACATTGGACGTTTGAAGAACACATATAAGTTTCTATGAAATGGTTAGGAAAAGGTGGGAAGAATATCATGTTAGTGGAAATGATATGTTGGTATTGAAAGAAAATCTTAAACATTTGAAACGTGATTTAAAGGTTTGGAATAAGGAGGTTTTTGGAGATATTAATATAAAGAAAAATCATTGCAGCCATTAAATCATTAGATTTGGAATATGAGAATAGTACCTTACGGTAGAAGGGTAGGATGGGACGAAGAGTTATTGGTAGAACTAAAATTGGTCAATTATCAGGTAGAGGTCCTTGCTAAACAAAAGGTGGATAAAAGAAGAAAATGTAAATACTAAATATTTTCATAAAACAATCAAATGGAGAAGGCTCAACAATGGAGAAGGTGGATAAAAGAAGAAAATGTAAATACTAAATATTTTCATAAAACAATCAAATGGAGAAGGCTCAACAATGGAGAAGGCTCAACGATAACATTACAGGGTTAAAAACATAAAAATGGCTAGTGCGAGGATCCTGTTAGATTTAAAGAGGGATTAGAAATCAGTTCAAGGAAAGATTTAGTGAGCAGTGCAGAATCAATGTAAAGCTTGATAATATTGCATTTCCAATAATTAGTGAATTAGATAATGTTGATGTCACAAAAGAAATTTGTGAAGAAGAGGTTAAGGGAGCAGTTTGGAAATGTGACGGCTCTAAAAGTCTAGGCCCGAATGAGTTCAATATAAATTTCACAAAAAATTATGGTTAGTCCTTAAGGATAACATTTTGAGAACACATTAAACCATCATTCCAAATGTTGATAATCCTAAAAAACCAACATCCCTTGTTAGTAGATTATGTAAGATCATTTCAAAAATCCAGGAAAATAGACTGAAGAAAGTGTTTGATAGTTTGCTTTTTTGAAAAAACAGAGGCCTGTTAGAAAGTGTTTTAGTTGCATGTAGTCTTAGATGAAGTTTGGTAGAAAAAAAAAGTTATGTATTGTGTTCAAAGTAGACATTCAGAAGGCATACGATTCAGTTAGGTGGGATTTTATTTACTATGTGATGGAAGGTTATGTTTCAATTCTAAAGAAATTAAATGGATAAAGGGTTGTTTAGTATCTTCATCTGTTTCGGTCTTAGTCAATGACAACCCTATATCTGAGTTCATATTTGAGAAAAGACTTAGACAAGGAGACCCCTTCCACCTTTCCTATTTTTGACAGTGGTAGAAGGTTTCTCAGGAGATGTGAGGGAAACAAAAAAGAAAAAGTTGTTATAGGGATAAAAATAAGAAAGAATGAAATAGACATAAGGATACTACAATTTGCTGTTCTTATATAAAGATAATATTCACAACATTGTAACAATCAATGGCATGTTGAGATTTTTTGAGTTAGTTTTAGGGATACCTGTAGACTTACATCAAAGCTCAATAGAAGAGATATTAGTTGATTTGTTAAATATACATAGATATGCGGTATTGCTTAAATATGCATAAATATGCGGTATTGCTGAATTATAAAGTCATGAAAATACTGTTTATATATACTGGTGTTTCTATTAGAGAAATCATGCTAGAGCTAATTTTTGGAAAGGAATGGTACAATAGGTTAAAAAAAGATTATCAACACAGAAAGGCAAGCATATATATATATGGCGGAGAGATTAACTTTGATTAGACATGTTCTATCATCTATTCCTCTTTTCCTTATATCTTTATTTAAAGTACCCAAAACTATTCTTAGAGATATTGTAAATATACAATGTCAATTCTTATGGAATCGAGGATAAGATAGAAAAGAAACAACCTGGGTACGTTGGAAAATAACTTGTAACAACAAAAATAAAAGAGGTTTAGGAATTAAAGATATTCAAAGTTTCAATAAGATTTTTTTAGGAAAGTGGAAGTGGAGGTTAAACATCAACCAAAGGGAGGGATATAATTGTTTCAAAGCGTGGATCTTGGAGAAACATAGATCAAGGTAGTAGAAATAATAGTGAATCTAAATGGTTTCGGGACCTTGGAGGTGTTTGCAGAAAATGTGATGAAGGGAAATGATTCCATGAGTGGCTATTGGGTGGTAAACTGAATTTATTTTTTTTTAATGTTTTTGGATTATTATTTTGTTGAAAAAGAAGCGTGAAATATGTAGATTCTAAATTAATTTGAAAAATATAAAATATAATCTTTATTTTAAGACATTATTTAAAAAAAATGGAATATTAGAATCTGTTTGACTACTTGCACTTATATGCACCTTATAATAAGAGAAAAGATGTTATAATCTGTCTATTTGACTGTATGCACTTATATGCACTTTGTATGCTTGTAGGAATTGTCATTTTCTCATGTCAAAACTTCATAGATTTCATCTGTATTAAATCTCTTTAAATACAGTAACAAATAGAGGTGATCAACATTGGATTTTAAGTATGAATTTTATTATTTTAAAAAATAAAATATAATAAAACATTTTTGGATTAAAAAAATGTTTTAAGAGTCAATAATTTATTTTTTATATATTTATTTTTAATTTTTTTTAATTTTAAAATTTTAAAGAAAAAACTTAAATATTTTCATATCTACGTATTTTTCTATATTTTTAATGATTTATTAAATTTATATTAAAAATCTAACACTTTAACCTTATTTTATTCTTACAGTAGAAATAACTCATGGTTACATGTTTATTTTATAAACACATAATATTGTTGAAATATTCGTACTACAAATATTTATAAGAGAAAAAAAAATAATTAAATAACTGAACTTTAAATTGTTTTAACCTGAAATATTTATAATGTATTAGAGGTTATAGTAAAATGTTGGGAAATATCACCTTAATTATTAATGCAATTAATCATTAGTCTCTTCCTAACTAAATTATGAAAATAACTTTTATTTACATTACAAATGTTTATTTCAATAATAGGAATAACTTATATATAAATATTTACATTATAAACAACACAGTATTGTTAACACACACATGTATATATATATATATATATATATATATATATATATATATATATATATATATATATATATTTAAATTTTTTTTATTAATCACTATTATAATATATTTTAATATTATAAAATTAATTTAAATAAAATTTTATTTATCTTGAGAGTTATTTTGATTTAAAATGAGTCAATCATTTATAAAGTATGTATTACTGATTAGTTTATTTTTTATTAAAAAAATATAATTGATTGTAAAGATTACAGTCAATAACAAAATTTTAAAAGAAAATAAAAAAAATTACTTATAATACTTAAAATTGACTAAAAAGATACAAATTTTAAAATCAGATAAGATTAATTAAAATTAAAAAATAATTAATTAAAACTTATAAACTACACATTTCATTATAAATAAGAATACACTTGAACTAATTAATTTAAAATCATTGTTGAAACATAAATTTATTATAAAATATAATCCATATTTTAAGATTTTATTTTAAAATGTTTTAAATATTAAAAATAATTAATAAATATACATTGGAGAAAGAAAATATAAAAAAATTATCCCTTAAAAAGATGATATATATATATATATATATATACTAAAGTTTAATATATTTAATATATCTCTTTATAAATTTATTGAGGTTATTATTAATTTTTTAATATTGTTATTATAATTATTATTTATAATTTTATTATTATTATTAAATTTATATTTATTATTTTAAAATAATTTTAAATATTATTATTTTATAATTTTTAATAGGAGAGAGTGATTATGACTTTTATTATTAAAAAATTAAATATATGATACAATTCTCAATGTCCATCACCTTACGTCTTTGAAACAAGTTTCAAAGAACAAAGAAGGGAAGTGTAGCGATAATTTCTACTATCTTCTAGGTAAACCAACTTACACTAAGGGTACGCACAAAAGACAATGGTAATTGGGAATTCACTTGGGATGAGGACGCACTTCTTTTGCAGCTCCAAAATGGACGCACAAAAGACAATGGTAATTGGGAATTCACTTGGGATGAGGACGCACTTCTTTTGTAGCTGCAAGATGGTCTTGGGACCCGAGTGAGCAAGATGATGTTACCGGGATTCTTCCTCCATAGTCCATCTCCTTCCTCTCAGATATACTGAACCCTTCAATAGGACAAATTTCTTAGAGCTCTACATTCTTCCTCATTCAACTCAGTCTGACTTAGGTAGGTCACACCTTGTTCATCTGGGATCCATATTGTTCATCTGGGTTCAGCTTGGTTTCGATGATATCTTCTTTCCTTATTGAAAACCACATCTGTCTTTCTCTTTTATCAATTTACCAACTGGAACAGACCGAATGTTAGAATAAGTTTAGAAGAACTCCACATTGCATGCATCAGAGCTGATAAAAAGAAAAAACATTGCATGCACCAGATCTTGATGTGCAACTTATATATTACTTATTTTAGCAACTTTATGTTTGAAATCATTTTGATTTTGGATAAAATATTACTCATTTTAGCAGGCTTGTGCCAGAGACATATGACTATATGGTTAAGTGTTGTAAAGTAGCTGAAGTAATTAACAGAGGGACATGAAATCCATACGTCTTCTGTGGTGACCAGTTCTTCATTCAACTCTGTCAGAGCTTGTGCATCTGGGATTCATATTTGTGTTTCATGGTGGTCGCAATTGGTTCAACTTGGTTTCAATGGTGTTTTTCTTTTTCTTATTTGGAAATCGAATTTGTCTTCGTCTTTTATCAATTTTTTAACGGGAAGAGTCATACTCCTAGAATAAGTTTGCAAGAAGTAATTTAGTGTATATTTCAGCTTAGAGTTTGGATTAACACTGCCCAGATAATAGTTCACAAGATGATAAATGTGTTTCTCAATCCAAAGAATAGTTTATAAAAGTGGTAAGTTATGGTTAGTATCCCTCGTTTCAGCTTGTTGATTCTCTGCTTTACGTTATTGTCTTTGTCCTCATAACATAGCCCTCCTCTTTGAGGAACTATTGTGTATTGTTTCATGTTTTCCTTTGTGCACTGATGTTTTGAGTTAATGGTCCTGTGGCTGAAACACTCTTTCTGTTGTTAATATTGTCATTGAGCCGTCTATTTTGCAGTATGCAAAACTCATATTCAGATGGTCAAAGCTTGAGGAAAAAATGTGCAACTCCAATTTTTAGACAGGTAATCTCATAGTAGATTCATCCTTACAGTTATTGTTGGTTTCAATTTAATTTACTCATAATGTATTATATAAAATGCTCAATTTGATGTATAGTTTAAAACTCTCGGTAGCTGAGTTGGCTGATGTGCACGAGTCAAAGTTCATTTGTTAAATATTATTTTATAATTTTTAATAATCATTAAAGTTCATTTTGTTATTGACAAAGGAAGAAGAAAACATTATCTGTATTCATTATGGTACTTTCATGGTGAAGGGAAGAAGAAAGAAGAAAGAAGGGAAGCTGAAGATTAACAGGAGAACATCGACATCTGAGCAGTGTCTGGTGGAGCTACTGTCTTCTCCTGTCACAGTTCTGTTCCTCTCAACGATGAACTGGGTTACAACTTTTCATCTATATTGGTGTTGCATGGTAGTGACAATTGGTTCAGCTTGTTTTCAAAATGGTATTTTATTTTTTTATTGGAAATCAGATTTCTTTATGAAATGGAACTTACCCAATCCTTGGATGAGTTTCGAAGAAGTAAGTTATTTTATATTTCAGCAGTAGGGTTAGATTAACTTGTGCATGAATGCTTAAATCATAAACACTTATCTAATAAGTATTCTGTAGAGAAAAAAAGTATTTAAAATGAATTGAGTTTCTCCTATAAACTAAAGTGTGCTTGTAAACTTCATTTCTTGGCAAAGTTAAATCCTATAAAAGTTAATGGCTGGGAAGTTATAGAAGTCACATTGCATGCATGTCTTAAAGTGCCCCCTTATATATGCGTGGTTTGCCAGAGACATATGACGGATGTATTTTGCAAAGTCCACATCATCATTTAAAAGATTCATACATTGTTGTCTAAATATGGTTTGAGATGGAAATTTCTTTTAATTTTTGTATGTTGTACCAGATTTCTTTCTTTAGCTTTATCACCAAATACTGTTGTCATTGTCATTACTTTCTTTTGAGGTAGCTAGTATAGTTCTGCGATATCTTGACCTCTAGTTTTTTTTTAAAAAAAAAAAAAAAAAAAAAAAAAAAAAAAAAAAAACTACACTTAGAAAAAATGCCAAATTTGAGAAGTGTTTTTTGAGTCCCTGTTACCGCAAATTATTATGAAAATTATTATGAAAGTATTATGTATTTATACTTTGTTTGTCTCTTAAAAAGAGAAATGATTTCCTAGGAACAAACAGCTTTATGTTTCTCTTTATTGAAAAGATTCTGGACTCCAATAGTTACTTTCAAACTCCGTGTACTTTTTCTAATAAACTTATACTTGTTATTTCAAGAATACTAGAGAATGTAGAATATTTTTTTAAAAATACTTCTTTTGAGAATACGAGCAATGTTACAAAGTTATGACATAATTTTGGATTTTTAATATCTTGTACTTTATGTTTATATTGATTGAGTGTTTTGAATGATTGTCCTTGTCCTGGTAACATAATTTTGCAACTGGTTAATGGGTTATTTATTTCTAGGATATTGTTAATGGTATCAGGATTTATTTGGCGGCGCGTGCTTGGCCCAGGTATGGGATTCTCAATTTTTAATTCATTGATTTTATGTAATACAATAAGTGTGGATCTTTTTGTTTCATACAGCTACAGTTGTTTGGACGTTACATTTTATTTCGTTACATTTGTTTAATAAGCCACATATACTCAATTGGATGTGTGGCTATGCAAACATTCTGCCTATAGTGTTATTTAATTACTAGAACTAGGAATAGTTACTAAGATTAAGTGCAATTTGAAAGCAACAAAATACTAGAAAGAATAAGAAGAAAATAAGAGAGAAGATCCCATACAGAAGAGAAAAATATCCCAGTACAATACACATGTTTTTACTGTCATTTCCAAATAAATACTATCCTTAGTCTTTTATTCATGCCGGAAGAGTCACATCCTCTTATCGTGCCTCACAAACTTTGGTGCAACCTACTCTCATCATTGTGGACTACTAGTTGACTATTAGATCCACTATGTGCCTCCCTTAACATCATCAAAGAGACCTTGTCCCCAAGATCAAGTTGTTGCAAAGGTAAAAGAAGTATTGGAGCTAAGGATCACTATGACATAATTTTAGTAATGAAATGTAGAAGACTAGATGAATTTTGGCATGTTATGATAGTTCTATAACATAAGTCACAGAGCTTACCCATGAAAAAACCTTGAAAGGGCCAAAGTAGCTCATGCCCATCATTTGATCGTATTGCACTCAAACTGAATGTTGGCGATAAGGTTGAAGCATAACAAAAACATAAACATCCAAAGAAAATTGTAAATACGATGTCTATCTACTTAGAGTTTAATGCAAGTTTGAGCCTTGAAGAGATTTTATTAGGGTGGCTAGCGCAATTGTTGTTGAAGATCCCAAGGCGTGTAGTCATTTACTTAGGTCGAAATGATGGAAGGAGGATCCCAACATACAACACCTTAAAAGGTTTGTACCGATTAAGGTGTGAAAAGAAGAATTATACGAAATTCCATCCAAAGTAAGAAGTGAACCCAGTTGTGAGAATGATTAGATCTTAAGCAATGCAAATACATTTTAAGCCATTTGTTAGTTGCCTCTGATTGTCATCCTTTTTAGGATGGTAGGCCAAGCTCATTTCAGTGAAGTACCTTGAAGCTCAAAAAGGCGTAGCCAAAACAAACTAATGAGCACCTTGTCCTTATAAAAAACAATGGAATGCGAAAACTCATGCAACTTAACCATGGTAGCTATAAACACTTCAGCAACTTGCATAGCGAAAAAGGAAACATGTAACGATGCAAACTAATACTTTGAGAGGCAATCAATACCCTCAAAGATGACAACATAACCACGAGATAGGGTAACCCAAGCATAAAGTTCATAGCAATGTCATCCCACACCTTGTTAGATTTTTCTTTTAACAGCAAAAAGTAAATGAATAAAAGGAAGCACTTCAGGGGTGCTCCAATCCTTATACACAATACCGAATCAAGAACTAAGTGCTAAAAAACCTAAACACCTTTCTAGATATACTTAGGCACTTCTCTTGAAAACACTAAAAAGCACGAATAGATAGAAACAAATACAATCCACACAAGAAACTAAACCACTCGAGAATAACATGAACAAAATACCCCTTACGAAACTATAGCATCTGGGTTATTGAGCAAGTTATTTTTTATGCTTTAGATTTTGTGATCTATAATTTTTCATGTTGCATTTTGGTGTGTGGTGGTTTTCACTAAAAAATTGATTTGTGAAAGAATGTAGGAATTACGCAAAGTGAGAAATTTGGTTTATGGTACGATGATGATGATGTGTTTACTCTTGATTATTTTGTGTTTGTCTTTGTTTTTTGATTATCATCCAAATGCACCATAATATCAAGAAACAAACACACAAACCGAAAAAGAAAGAGTAAACACAAATGCACATCATCGCCACTAATACCATTGACCAAAATTTTTACTTTCATATAATTCCCACATTCTTTTATGTGAATGGATTTTGAGAATTACCTTGTAACGTAACAACATATCCACCATTGTAACTTTTCAATTTCCAAAATACCTTACCTAATTGTCAAAAACCCAAGCTTGATTCTTGCTTGAGAACCACTTTTCTCTTTAACATTAGAAGAACAAATATCAACCATACAATTTCGAAAACATTAATCTTACAAGATATAAAGCAACACCAACTACCCATTCTTTAGGCAAGATAATATGAATGATGCATAATTCATACGATTAACCATGACTTACCTTTTGGAATTATGCCCTCATACTCGAGCATCCCTGTGCGCACTGTATCAAATTTATTTATTAGCTTTGTAAAAAGATCATTGTGCTCCTTGATTAACCATGACTTACCTTTTGGAATTATGCCCTCATACTCGAGCATCTCTGTGCGCACTGTATCAAATTCATTTCTTAGCTTTGTAAAAAGATCATTGTGCTCCTTCATCAGAATCTGAGACACCATTGAGGGAACAAGTTTTGCTTCTTTCACTTCTTTTTAATGTCTTGAATTTTCCTCCTGAATATAAGTCCTCAGTTTTCTAGACATATTAAGCAAGTTTCTAACCAATTTAAATGATTTTAAGACAAAAAAATAAGGAAAAAAGACAAAAGAAAAAAAGAAGAATAAAGTGTTGAAAATAATAAACAAAATAAGAATACAAAAAATATATTTTTTCTTACTAGACTTTAAATATACTCGGTGTTTAAAGCTTCGTCCTAAAGAAAAGTCACCAGTTTAAACTTGTTAGACAATTCCAACTTATAATATTGACCAATGCCTTATTGAAGCCAATCCAAAGGAGAATAATCTAGTATATGAAAAGATTCCATAACTGAATTTTCTAAATGTTTCAACCATAAATTACTTCCATTTCTATTAGTTAAGGATGGAGATCTATACCAAAGTCATCCATATGGAACTTTAATTCAGTTATGTCATAGAAAAATGAATCACCCATAAAACTACAAACAAAAGTTGTAAGGGATAACTCTCTCATTTCCTAAATCGTTTCGGATCAAGGCCTATACAAAATAAAAAGGATACTCATTATTTTATCATAATACATACTAGTTCTTCTAACATGGTTTTAGCTTCTCCTTCTTTGAGATCAAGAGCCTGATTAAAATTACAAACAAAAATAAATGTGAAGAAACACTTGATAAATATAATATGAATGAATACTACATAATTTTAAAATAAGAATTGCGCTTGTAACAATGATACCATTATTTTTAAAGTATATAGTTTAATGTAGCATAAGGGAATATCATTCATGGTGAAACCAATCAACTAAATAACCAACTACAATATCATCTAAAGCTTATTTTTAAGTTGCATGATATTTGATAGAAATAATTAGTTTCAATTTTGTAATATCATTCTATAACATTAAAGGAATTTGCCAATTATGTTTGTTCAGACAATAAACTATTCAAGGCCAAAATGAATTGCAATTAATCAAACAAAGCATCGGGAAATATTGTTAACATGAAAAACCATACCTTTCTGAACACTATACAAAACTCTAAGAGCTTCAATGCATTCCTTACATCTTTGGGTGGTAATTCAATGCCAAATATTTCTTTTAACTCCATGTCAGGGGGCAAAATAATTTACTCTTCAATTGTTTTGCTCTCTAAGCTCGTACCAACAGTTGGGAATCTTGTTATTTTTCCTTGGAACATGACACCAACATATGATGACCATCATCTTTGCGACAAACTTTAGTACCATCATTTGTATTTGAAAAATTTTCTTCCTAAGTTTTCCTAATAGATGTACCTCAATCTCCTACAAGAAATTATCAAGAATTTGTTTTGTTATTTCTTGTAAGTGCTTGAAGTACATCTCTCGAGTGAACTTACGAAGGAAAATTGTTCAGATACCAATAATGTCAGACTAAAGGTAGCAACAAAAATCATAGTGGTGATAATGTTGGTGCCATGTTCCTTGGACAAATGGCAAGACTTCCAAATGTTAGTTAGAAGTTAGAGAGCAAAACAATCGAGGAGGAAATTTTTTTACCCCTAGCATGGAGTTAAAATAAATATAGAAATATTTGGCATTGAGTTACCACCCAACAATGTTGGGAATGCATTGTAGCTTTTGTAGTTTTGCAGAGTGTTTGGAAAGGTGTGATTTTTCATTTGAACAATTTTTTGATGTCTTATTTGATTAATTGCAATTCATTGTTGCATTTAATAGTTTACTCATAAGTAGAAAATTCCTTTAATGCTATAAAGGGATATTATTGGAACTAATTATTTCTATCAAATACGATGCAATTTAAAAGTAAAGTTTAGATGATTTTGTAGTTGGTCATTTAATTGTTTGGTTTCACTGCAAATGATATTCCTTACTATTAAATTATATACTCTAGAAATAATGGTATTATTGTAAGAGACATAATTATTGTTTTACGGTTATGATGTCACACCTATTCATAATATAAAGTATTTCTGCACATTTATTCTTATGTGTAATTTTTGTCAGGCTCTGATTTCAAAGAAGGAAAAGCTAAATCCATATTAGAAGAACTAGTGTGTAAATAAAATATGCATGAAAAAACATGTTAGTGATTGAATTTCGTATTAGAGTGTTGACGTTGATTCTAAATGATTTGGGAAATGAGTGAGTTATCTCTTACAACTTTTCTTTGGAGTTTTGTGGGGATTAATTTTTTTAAGATATTTGAATTAAAGTTCCATTTTGGTGTAGGTCTCCATTCTTACCTACTAAGAATGAAAGTAATTCTTGATTAAAACATTAGAAGATTTGATTTAATTTGATATGGAATCTTATCATATACTAGATGATTTTCCTTTGAATTGACTTTAAGAAGATATTAATGGATATTACAAGTTGGATTTGTCTAGAAAGTTTAAATTGACAACCTTCTTAAGCTTTGAACACTAGTATTTCAAGTCCAGTTAGAATATATATATATATATATATATATA
>Ga0209700_105258_pt1 | contig 22052 bp, 8 predicted proteins | sample SiratroredBW_FD_187528 | JGI IMG/M metagenome (GOLD analysis project Ga0209700, IMG submission 187528) | Root nodule microbial communities of legume samples collected from California, USA - Siratro red BW (SPAdes) (version 2) | ecosystem: Host-associated > Plants > Roots > Nodule | place: USA... | reverse complement strand
ATATATATATATATATATATATATATATATATATATATATATATATATATATATATATATATTGATTTATTTTGATTATCTACATAATTTTATGTTTGTTTTTATTTATTGTTTTTTTTTCTCTCGTACGTAATAGAAATGCAAATAATAGTTTAAATGGAGGAATCTAATAAATTATTCAAATTCATTAACTTTAGTTATTTCAGCATTTTTTTCTTCTGAAAATCAACTGGAATATGAATATAGTTACAAAATTTTGTCATGTTTAGGAAGACAAAAATATCAACATTCTCAAATAAATGACTAACAATTGTTACTTTTCTTAATTTCCACCGCTCATACTAATTATTTGATAAACATATTTTTATTTATGAATATTATAATACTATAACGCAAATAAGTTATAAATAAATAAAACCTTTTATTTCGTTTCTAAGTAATAAGAGGTAGATATATATAGTGTATGAATAATAATGTAAATGTTATGGATGAAATATTATTTATTATTTATTTTAATATATTATTAGGATGTAGAGAATAGACATACAATAAAAACAAATTTATTTGTTGATCTTGTACTTTATTAAAATATAATCATATTAATAATTATGCAATATTAGAAAAGGATCCTACAATAATATCCTTCATTTGGGGATAGATATGATTTTATAAATCACCATAACTTTAATAGTTTTTTTTTTCATTCAAATATAATTTTAATTCAATTCATTTTAAATTCGAAAAAAAAAAAAATACCTATCACTGTCGCGGGGTTTAAAGGTTGGACAATGTTTCAAAAAAATAGTCACGGTTTTATTTATGACCGTTAAGTTTTTTTATTTTATCTTATAATATCAAATAATTATAAGGATGTTTATTAAAATAGATTGTTCGGATAATTTGGATAGTTTAAATTAAATTAATTGATTGATTGTTTTATATTTTAACTGGTGTAATCATAAATAGTTCACTTCTAGATTTATTTATTTTTCAATTATAAGAATGATATGGTGATTTTTTTTTTAACTTTTTAAGAGTTTGTTTCAAACTTTAATACTTTTCTTTTTCTTTTTTTCACGTCTTCTTGAAACTTTTAAAAAGTTATCTAATAGAATTACTTTTGGGTGGCCGTGTTCATTGTGTATTTTTTATATTAAATCTTATATACAGAAATTCATGAAACATATAAAAAAATCATTATAAAATATTAAGTATTAATCAGTCATTGAATAATGAAAGTATATATTTACTTTACATTAATATGAAAAAAAAATTGTATGAATAATTTGTCTTTTTATTTAGTCATTGCCATGCGTCAAGTAATTTTATTAGATATTAAAGTAAATTTTTAAATAATTGGGGGCCTTCATTTAAATTATTTCAATATTTATTAAATTAGCGGATGTGACAAACCGATTATGACATGATAAGGACCAATCTTTTTATGCACTTTTATTGTGTTGACCTTGTTTACATGTTAGCCGTTATTTTCACGAGAACAGTTGAAAAAATATCCATTTTTATATTTCAAATAAATTAATAACTTAAATATTAAATAAGTATAAAGTGAACTAATTTTAATTGTGAGAAAGTTATAGGAGCTCAATTGATATTTAATAACTAAAATTATAAATTTTAATAATTAGATATTTTATTATGACAATGCTCGTTCTAAAATTATTTTTTCCTTGTTTAAACTTATTTGAATTATATAACACACCGTAACCTCCTCCTGATGTCTTTATCTCCATCTCTCAGATTCTTTCTTCTTTTAATTTTTTTCCTTATATTTCATGTATTTTAATATCTGATGGGAAGAGTTGTGAATTATTTTTATTCACTTATATTTTTAAATAGAATAAATTTATATTTATATAGTAGATTATTAGTTTTATTTATTTTATTATACTAAATTTATGTCAAGAAAATACAATTTTTCATTATTTTTTAGAAGTTTTGATATATGGTATTTTATTTTATTATTTATATTAATATTAATACATATGACTTTATTTTAGAGAAGTGATTAATATGACATTATTGATTGTTAATGTAAAGAATTATTTTTGAAATGTAAAAATTATTATTGTGAAATTAATAAAAATTAAGATCAATAGATAATTTTATAAAAATTAAAAAAACATAAAATATGTTAAAAATGTAAAAACTATTATCAGGATAGTAAGAGGGATAATATATAAAATAATTAATTACTTTTAAAATTGAAAGTATCAATCTTGTTCATATAAAAAATTATTTTCATTAAGATTTTTATTTTAATTATAAAGATTTTTTTTCTTAAGAAGAATTGACTCATTTATTTAATTGTGGACAACATGAGTTATACAATAATAATTTCTATATTTCAAAAATATTTTTTATGTAAAAAATAATAATAATATATTGATCATTTTTAAATAAAATTTTATATACTAATATTATTATAAATAATATAATAATAAACTATAAACAAAATTAAAAAACAAATTCATTCATGTAAATGGTGCATGATTTCACTTGTAATAAGAAAACCTCCTTGCACGACTTTAATTTTAAAAAAGTAAATTAAAAATAATTAAAATCATATTCTTTTTTACATTAAATCGTGTCATGTTTATACTATCTTAATTTGACAAATCAAAAATCGTATTATACATATAATTTTCTTTTAATAAAATCATGTTATAGTGATACAACTTATTTATATGAATAAAACCTTTAAAATATGTACATTTAAATAATTTTTAGATAATATTGTACATTTCCATTAAAAAAAATTCGAAGATTCAACTTGGAATCCTTTAAGGTATTAATAATACTGTGCAATTCCAAGGCTGGGGTTTTGATTGTCTGGATAGTTTGTAGGACATGTTTCAGAATTGGTAAGGTTGCTCAGTGTTTATGTTTTAAATAAATATATCGTGAATGTTGATGATATTTTATAAAACGTTTTTAATGTGGAATTAAATCAATCAATGGTTTTTTTTTTTTTTCTTCTACTGTGATTTTGATATTTTAAATTTATATTTTTTTAATATATTAAAATTTGTGTATTTTATTTAAAAAAAAACTATGCTCTAATTTCTGATAAAGGTTGTTCAAATGTGAGAGACATTTTTATTTGTATTAGAATCATCTGGTAGAGGTTTTTGCAGGTTTTGCACGTGTGGAATTCGTAAGAGCACGGGGTGGTCCTGTACAGACTGGAATTGTGTGGCATGACATCTTGACACAAAATAATTTTTGTAATAAAAAAATAAAAATTGTGTTATCTAGAAATTTAAAAATAATAAATTAAAAAAGTATTAAAAAACGATTATTATATAGAAACCGAAGGAGTACCCAAAAGGATAGTTCATACATCCACACAAACAAACAAATATATATAGAGAGAGATATGTGAACTTAAATTTTAATTTTCTAACGTGTTCAGTTCTACCGTTTAAAAAACATTATTCATTATAGATTAAATCATCATTCTTAATAAATATAATTGAAGGTAATCTATCAGTGGTGTTATTGTACGAAACCAAGGATATTAAATGAGTGTAATTATAATTAATGTGAAAATAGTTAATTTTATTTATAATCAAGTCAAAAATGAAAATTGATTGAAAATATTAACTTTGATGATTTCATTTGTTGGAGAATTTTAGTGTCTTGCTTATACACAGTCATGAGATTAGGACTTTGGTCTTATGCAATCTTATTCAACCTTCTCATTAGAATATGGAAAAATAAAACCTAGGGTCTTATTAAGACCTTATGGCATAAGGATTTATTTATTTTTTGTCTTAAAGGTGTATATTTCTGTTAATAATTAAATTAAACATTAATGAGAATGTAAATCTTATAAGATTCGTGTATTTATCTAAAACTCACATAAATATCTTAAAAGTGACATGAAAATCTGAAATTCACAAAAATTAAATTAAAAAAGACTTTCATGAATGGTCAATTTAATAGCTATTTATATTATTACATAAACACTTGTGATTATACTAATTTGTCAAACCAATAATGGTGATTCTTAAATGGGTGAGATGTAAAATACAGATTTTACTTGACTTTCCAACTATTTATAACAAAATTGACGTGTAAATAGTCAGTATAATTAAGCTCAAAGTTGAAATTTATTGAAAATCATTAATTTTATATTTTCGATATGTCAAATAGGGTTATAAATTATTAAAGTAACATGTAACATCCCAAATAACATACATAAAACTAAACATTCTATATTAATCATAATTAAAATTTATCAGTATACAATAATCTTTTAAACTAAAATATTTCAAAATTATACTTAAATAAAAATACAAAGCATTTCTAAATTGTTTTTCTTTTCAAATTTAACTTATGTCTAATAGCATCACTCATCCCAAGTATAGTCCACAAATTCATTTACAACATTATCTGCTCCCGTGTCAAAAACATCATTGCAAACAAATATCAAAACACAAGCACAATAAAGAAAAGGGTAAGCTAATCAATTTTAAGCAATTCAAAGTTATTCAATAACATGCAAGGTTTAACACAACACAAATACCTCAGGATCATTCATCTCATTCAATTTAATACATCATTACAATGACAAGATACTGACACAGTACAAAATTGAGTCTACTTCCGGAAGACTCATGTATTGAATAGATCCCGAGATATGCATCTGTCATACATCTCCAAGTTGTGAATCCACTCAAATGAATCATCAATCATGAGAGGGTTAGTCCTCCTGAGGCTTTCCTGACCAGCTATGTTTCAAGCTCACTACCTAATAATGATTATCTATTTTATTTTTATTTTTATTATTAGTAGAGTTAGGATATCAATCGTTATTGATCTAGTCCTTAGACAATACACTTCTTAACTGACCTAGGCACGGGTTTTCCTTTATTGAAAACACTATGACTAGACCTTGACCATCACATGAACACTTTTAACAATATCACATCACAATATAAATATCTACTTATGCATTCATTAACTTTTCAATCTCAATCTCAACTTCAAATCTCAAAATTTAACAAAATCACTAAATCATCAATACCATTAAATTTAAATGATAAATCAATCTATTTTATTAAATCCATATATTGCATTACCAAATAATCAAACAATAGAAAAAAATATTTTTATTTTTTAGGGTTTAGCTTGGACGAAACTCTAGCTTGAGCGAGAATTACCTTGCTTGAGCGAAAATTATCTCGCTTGGGCGAAAACAGTCCAGAAAACACATTTGCTTCAGGGTCATTCTCGCCTAGGCAAATTTTGACTCGATAGCAACTCTCAAGTTTCCAAGTGACTTCACCTGAGCGAGATTGCCTAGCCTGAACGAAAAATACAAAAAAACCAGCAGTATCCACTATCTTATCATGCATGTCTCAGGTGACTAAATTGGGCAAAAATTAACCACATACATAATGAATTATCTACCCTATCACATATTATTCAACAGATCAACATACCATTAATTTTCACATAACCACAACACAAATGCAAGAACAGACATCAATAAAAAATTAAATCTCAATTTCAGACCCATAAAGACCTTCACATATGCATTTTACAAACTCTAAACATATCAAACTCTAACCTATTATTACACCCAAGTCAAACAAAAATGAAAGTGATCTAATAGAGTCTTATCTGATTTTTTTAATCAATATTTAGATAAAAGACAAAAGTTTTGTTAAAACAAAAACGTGTTCATAAGTAGTTTTAAAACTAATTCCACTTATTCATAAACAAAGTCATATTTTAAAGAAGTTATTATAAGAGTTATTCAAATCAGATTATATGAATTAATTATAGTGTGCAAATAATTTGTTTAGACAAGTTGACTGTATAAATTTACAACAGAAAAAATGTAAAAAATATTTTTCAAAAACTAATTTGTAAAAATTATATCATATCAATTCCTTAGATTATTAATTTTCAATTTATGCATAAGCTAATTTTGATTTTGAGGAAAAATGTATTCACTTATTTTCTTTTAAAAACATCATACAAAAATTTATCCATATATATATATATATATATATAAAGTTCTTTTATTTATTAAACAGTGAACAACCTGGACCTCATCGTGCGGGTCCCTATCGTTGCTTGTCACACGTAATAACATATTATACTAAATTTAAGAAAAAGTACGACTCCGGAAAAATGGATTCCCACAAAAACAAATCTCGTTACCTCAACAAGTCCAAACGTATTAATTAGAACAAAAAATGCCTCATCAAAAACAGAAAAAAAAAAAAAAAGAGAGAGAGGAATAGAAGAGCAATGCCCACTTGTCACGAACTAAACAACAAAAAAATAAATATAATCAAGAGGAATGTAGCTGGTACTGGCAAACTATGGGCTAGTTCGAATTCTAGGCACTTTATTTTATTTTTCTTAATTGATACGTACTTACTGGGAATATCTGCTAGTCAATCAGCATAAAATATAAACAATCAGCCAATAATGAGCATACTTACAAAATATGATGGTGATTTGTACCTTAATTACATTTTAAACTCCCATAAATAAAAATGTAATGCTTAGTTAAGTTTTAAGTATATAATAAACTTAAGTTTTTTTAATTTACTTTTAATTGAAATGTTTCATTTTATTGAATATTTAAAATATTTTTTTTTATTTTCATCTAAATATTTTGTTATCAATAGGATGATGTAACTATTATTTTTATATTTCTATTTCTAACTCGTCCATCAATTTATTTATTTTTTCTCTTCAATCTTCTCCGAATAAAAATAACAATAATAACTATTGCATTCGGTAAAACTGACCTACATGATACATAAATAAAAATACTTCGAACATTTAACACAACAAGATCTTTAATAAAAAATTAATTAAAAATAATAAAATTTATACGGTAATTAAAATTTTGGTAAATAGAAGAGGTGACCAGCAACTAATAATTAATAGGAGTGTTTGGCTGGGATAAATGAGTAACGTAAAATTAAAATAGGAAAAAAAAACAAGCATGGTTGGTAATTGAACTAGTCACTATTTTGTGTTGGAGTAGTCACCACCATTTCTCACTAACATACTCGGTTAATAATGCTGTTGAAAATGAACGAAATTGGTAGAAGGGTGATCATTAGTGATAAACACATGTGCTAGCTCAAAGAACGTGCTTGCAATCTTTTAAGAGCTACTATAAGCAACATTTAATTTTATCTTTTGAGGGATAAAATATAGTAATAATTAGTTTTTAAACTAATGATATTTATTTAAAAAGTTCACGTTTCCAAATAAATACATTTTATATACACAGATATAGGAATGAAGCTGTTTATTATAAAATTTATTTGCCAAATAACACCGATAGGAAAAATATTTCCCGAGTAGAACTTCTCAGATATTATTTCCCTCACTATTATGGAATTACTTTCATGGTGTGAATTCAGTTCTTGTAGAGTTAAATCCTCACTTTCATTTTCGTTTGACAATCAGGTTATCCCACTGAGATTTGGCTTCTGGAAGAACGAATTTTGGAATATATTTTGTTATTTTTTTTTTTCAGACACAAGGGGAGCTTTATTTCTTGATCTCCAATAACCCCACCAAAAGTCTTATTCATCTTCAACCGCATTATCTTTTGCATGTTCCTTCTTTTATTTTGTTCTTAAACATTTGTTTTTGTGAACACGTGATTCCAAAACCGATTAGCCAGAGCTACCAATTTGACTAAATCAGATCTGCGTCATAAAAGAACATGTTTTTCGAGGAATACATAGGTTAACTTTTGCTTTCTCTTATTCCATTCCCAAAACCGGTCAAAACCCAAATTCTGACGGGGCACTGTCGCCGGAAATGTAGAACTACACCTCTCCCTTCCTTGAAAAGCATTCAAAACATTTTTCCAGAATTCAACTCTCTGAGAATCGAATTCAAAGGGATTAACGTCATCTTGGATTAAACAAGATTAATAATAAAATCGAAAGCTTGATACTAAAATCGTAAAATTAAATTCATATTATCTGCGATTTTGAATTTACATATAATAGTAACGTAGTAAAATTGATAAGATTGTCAAATAAATTCTTAAGAAAATAGTTATTTATTTTATAAACAACTGTTCACTTGATAAATGAATTCAATTTAAATAAAAATAATAATTTTAATTTTAATTATAATTAATGTAATTATTATTTTTTTTATTTTTCTGAACAACTATTTGTTATTTCTAATTAAATTTAGATTTTAATTAGCATAAATTTTAAAATTTCTCTCAAAATTTAGTACTCCATAAATTGAATTTTGGTGAGAAAATAAATCATGAAATCGAGCTAAAGATAAATTCTGGACTCTCCAAAAAATCAACTTCTAACCATAAAGAGTGTTAAATCCTTTTTTCTTTCTTTCTATCATTTCGTTTATTTTTCTATTTTCAAGGCTACAAGCTGCGCTGCGCTTCGATTTGAATTTAATTAAAAATATACTGACAATATAAAACTATGTGAACAAACTCCAGAATTACATCCAAAAACCATACCGTGAATGCTATCTCATTGGTTGATAATATATATATATATATATATATATATATATATATATATATATATATATATATATATATATATTAATAATAATAACAATAATAATAAAAGTATATAAAAATAAAGTTTTATTTTAAACAACATGGTTAGTTAATGTTGGACGTGAAGATTTTGCACTTACATTGTTTAATAATTTTGTGTAAAATATAAACTTAACTAATTCAACCATTGAATAGTTTTATTTTATATTTTTTTATTAAATAATCAATTTCTTTCATGTGTAATCAGTAAGCTATACACTTTGATCTTGTAAAGTTTTTCAAAACTTGAGGCTATTATTTTATTTTAAGAATGGAAATAAAATTCACACTATTTCTTTTATGTTATAAGAAAACTAGAATTTTTAACATGTAATTTATATATTTTGCTTAAAACTCTTATTGATAGATTTTATAATTTTTTAAAATATAAGCATGGAGAACACTTATTTTTTCTATTTTTAATTTTTAATTAAAATGATCACTTTATTTTAATATATTTATCTTTTAAAAACATTATTTTTTTTCTGATACGATTATTTAAAAATTGAAAAGTTCGGAAAACAACATAACAATTCCGTAATTAAAAATCAAAACAAAATAAAAATCTCCAAAGCTCTGCAGATACAACAGTAACAGTACACCTTCAATGACTAATTAGCTTAAAAATTAAAACCAATTATGATTTTTAATTGGTAGAAAATATTAAAACAAATATGGATAATACATACTCATCAAACCCATTACAATTCATTAATTGTGATGAGTTGGAGAAAGTGTTTTTAAATGACTTAGTACATCCTTTATAATTTATATACGGATCAAATCTGTTGTCAAAGTTTTTCTATATTCTTTTAGCTCACGTTTAAATGCTGTAATGTTTTTTTTTTTTTTCTTTTTTAAAAAAGATCAACTTTAAACTGACGTAGATTCTTCCTATTATATGAATCTTAAGACAATCTCGCGACGTAAAGACTGTAACTTGCGCAACGTGTTTAAAGTCAAACTTTTAATATAAATATCATAAAAATTAGTTGTACAATCTATTATTCATAATAGTATAAAAAAACTGTATTGTTAATGTTTTTGATAATTTAAAAATATTTAGATTTTTTTCTACAATACACATAGCAATGGAAATATGAGGTGATTGAATGATAAAAAGATAAAAGAGAAAGTATCTTCATGAAACAAAAAACATTTACTAATAAAAAAAAAGTACACGGAACAATTAATAGATATTCCAAATGGCTATAAGAATTTAATGGTTAGGGTTGATATTAAGTTAGGTCAAAACTTTTTAAAATACAAGTGCTAGGATATCATGATTTGTGATTGTTATATAATAGTATTGTGTATATTTTACTCTTAGTAATAAACGAACATGATTGGGATGAGAGATTTCATATTTAATACACAATAATTGATACTTGATTTGAAACTTAATTATTTATAATAAAGATAATTATATGATCCATATTTTTATTTTTTAAGAAAACTTGTGTTTTACGTGTTAGCATGGATGGAAGTTGACCAATTCCCACGTTTACCAAACAGCGAAGATGATAAATTAAAAAATGGATTTGGACTTTTAGTAATGCTTCTATTATTGCTCCTATTATGAAATTTAATCACTTTTGCTTTTAATATTTCTCATTTTTTTGGGACTTAATTTGAAGTGTTGATATATATATATATATATAATACGTATTATGTTATCTAAAAACGAACAGACTTAAATCTAATTTTGATTCTTATAGTTTTGTGATGTTTGAAGTTTCGATTTTTATTATAAATAATTACATAATCAACCATTTAATTTTGTAACATTAAACAACTTTAGTTCAACGATTTTTCAATGATAACAATATTAGTTTCTTATTTACACAGAATATTAATATTAATATTTGATTAGAAGTTTTACCATCGCTATGACAAAGATTATGCTAGCATTGTTAGTAATTGAACAATATATCATATTAAACTAAAATTATTTAATTTTGAAATCTTACATAATCAAATACACTATTAACAGTATGGAAAGACTTTTAATCATTAACAATATTTAATACTAATAATGTATAAAATTAAAGCTAAAATATAAACATATAATTAAATAATTTACTATATAATTAATAGTATACTTATATACACTTTCACACTGAAGTTAAAGTGTAAATTACAATAGGAAAGTTTCATGGGTCTCTTCAGGTAAAAAGAGACAGTAAAATATTTGTACTTTATATCAACTTTTGAGGATCTCCTTGTCTGACACCTAGGGCAAACACTACCAAAGTAACGAACGACTGTAAATTCAAATAGATGATTTAAATGAGCACATAAAAAACAAAACCATCTAAATGTACATAATTGATATAAATAAAGTAATATTAAAAAAATCCTAAATTCGCCATCAAAATACTATCTTGTCATTACTAATTTTTCCCATATTAATTTTCACTAAATTAATCTTTCAAAGGAATAATAACATCAAAAGATTCACCCTCCTTAAAATTTGTGACCTTTTTCAAAAAATTGGGAGACTAATTCGTATTTAAAAATATGACCTTTTTTTTTTTTAATTATGAGGTAATTGGTTTTTTCAATTTGCACAACAACCTAATGTATTAACACAATTTTTAGTTTAACTTATTTTCTTATTTATATTCTAATAACAATATGTTTACCTAACTTTGATATAATCTTTTAATTATATTCAGATGAAATCTTTAAATAATTTATAAATATAAATCTTATTTTATAAGTAGATTTTATAAGATTAATTTATATTTAAAATCCATATTTTAAGATTATATCAAAACTTATCTTAATAAAATGGTTGGAACTAGTTCTTCATTATCAGTCATTTTTAAATATATTGTTCAATAGACTAATTCTTCTAAGTAAGCGTTTGAAACATCCATTCTAAAGATTAAAAGAAAGTAAAACTATACATAATTATGTCGTCCAAATCACTTTAATAAACTTAACTTTGCTATACAACTACATATCCCCATAGATGAACAAATTTAATTTTGGTAGGCAAACATTTATAATTTTTTCATATTACAAATACAGAATGAAAGATACATATGATAGATATCTAAACAAATTATAAATGTATAAAACATATCTATATTCTAAGTTCTTTTTAGCCCACCAGCGAATATAACCATAACTTATAATTTATTATAATTGATGCATTAAAGAAACCTAGAGCACTTGTAAATGCAATAAAACTTACAGCCACTGCACATGCAATGAGTCCGGGTTTCTCTCGACAATCCATTTGCACAAATATTAAAACAAAAGTTCCAATGTACCAAGGAACACCACCAAAAAACCAACCAATTATAAACCTTGAAACACAAAAAAAGAATTTGTATCAATAACATAACCAGAGGATAACTATTAGTTATTTTCAAATAATGAAAGGAAGAAGTATTAGAAAGAAAGATGATGATATATATTAAAGGTTTAAACCTCCAACTTTCGACATCAGATTCACAAACTTTGTTCTTGAGCTTCATGATTTAGTTTTGATATAACCTTTTCTTAATTTGTGCGCTTAAGTTAATTTATTGTGATATGACATTTTAAAATTTAAACCATTAGGAGACACCCTAAATGGTAGCGATTTTCATTGAGAATGCAAGCACAAACTTCATCTAAAAGAAGTATAATAAGAACAATCTCCATAATTTCAGCTTGCACCTCCATATCTTGATTGAAAATATGAAATTAAACCTGTTATTAAGTTTAAAACCTAAACTACCCTTCACCTCCCTCCATCTCCATCTCCATTGTCTTATTTCACTCTCCACCGTTTTACATTCTACAATTTCGGTTCATCCTTCTCTGTTCACTCTTTGTAGCTACACTATTGTCTCCTGCACTAGTTCAATTAAAAGTACATTTCCATTATAACATAGTGACATTGGGTGGCTGGTCTTGCATCGATATAGTGGCAAAAACGTTTGAGGTTTGAGATTTTTTTATTGTTCTGTACCTTCATTCGAAACTGAAACATCCGTTCATATAAAAATAAGGTTTGTTGTGTGTTTTATAATGATATTATTCGATTGAGTTAGATTCATTGAAAAAAGAGGTGAATTTTTTCGGACTTTTAAATTTTACAATTCGAAAGGCAAAATATATTTTAAATGACTTCCGGATTTCAGATTATATAATCCGAAAACATTATTGGCAAACTTAAAGACTTCTGAATTGTATAATAAAAAAAACTTAAAAAATAGTAACTTTTGAAATATACAATCTGAAAAAATATTTCAATTCATTTTAATTTTCAGAATGAAAGATGAACTGTTCAAGAAGATAACAATATATTTATAAATTTTACAATTCAAAAGTTATTTATAATTTATTTTAATTCTTATCTTCTCAATAGAATCTCAAAATAATGTCAAATTTGAAATTTACAATCTGGAAGCCGAAACAAAAATTCGAAAAATACACTTCTTTTATTTAAATCAAAAGACGTTTTTGTTTTTTTCTCAAGGTTAATTTTGGAAATAACAAAGATATGGAGGTACAGACTGACATTAAGAGGTGCAGGAAGAAGCTCTCTAATAAGGAGGAAAGAAAACTCACAAAAACCAGCCAACACCAAATCCACAACAGGGAAGACGCGGTTCTTCCAAAGGCCTTCTTTCAGCAACGGCATAAACTTGCAAATCATAAAAATAAATTGTGAAAACACTACATTACTACGTTGTTTGTGTCAATTGCACAAATCTCATTTGTTTTTAAATACCCTAACGTTGTAACATGTAAAAATCAACAGAAATGCATATGAATCGTTGCACATAGGATTAAACCCCACACAAATAAAGTAATAAATAAGAACGCATGTATGTTTCAATTGTATTATTATACCAGGAAGAACAGGATACCCCTGTTGTTGGTAAGGAGTGGAGGGGAAAAACGAAGGAGAGGGGTAGAATTGATTATGTTGAGGAGGATAATAATTGGTAACGCCGTGGAATGTGCCGTAATAAGGGTTGTCGGCGACAATTCCCCTATTTTCCCCCTTTTCGTTCATTGAAGAAACATTCCAATTCATCCCAGAACTTCTTTTTAATCCTTCACACTTATGATGTACAAATGAAATTTTGGTTTTTATAAAAAAGATATTAACATATTTGTAATTCAGTTTTCTAAAATTAAATAATTTTTTTACTGTTAATAATCGTTTCTCCATAAATGATAACAATTTTAGATACTTATTTACATAAAATGTTACCATAGGTGTTTGATTATAAGTTTTACAACTGTGAACATGTAAATTATGTTAGTATTTGCATAAAATTTTACCATAGGTATAAACAGAGTCTCCTAATAAACGGGCCCTATTATCTAAGTGGCATTATAGGCCCAACAAGCCCAAGCCCAAGTCCAAGGGCAAAATAAAACAGGTTGAGGGTTATCTCCAAAACCCTAACGCTGCCACCATTATCGTTTTAGCAGAAGCAGCGTGAAACCCTCAAGCTCTTCATCATGGTACGTAGATCGGAAAGTCTCATGTAGTTTCACCATAGATTTTCCTTGGGCAAAAAATTAAGGACTCTGATTTGTTTGGGAATGCTAGATTGCAATTCTGATAGGGTTTCTGCTTTTACCTTTTGTTGTTGTGTAGTCGAGGAGAAAGGTTAGAGAGCCAAAGGAGGAAAACGTGACTTTGGGTCCAGCCGTTAGAGATGGTGAACACGTCTTTGGTGTCGCTCGCATATTTGCCTCCTTCAATGACACCTTCATTGTCAGTGCATTCACTTTTCTTTTGCTTCAATTTATCAACTGCTGAACCCAATTGTTAATTTATTGAGTTTTTATAATTGCAGCATGTCACCGATCTCTCTGGGAGGGAAACCCTTGTCCGCATCACGGGTATCTATCTTTCTCTCCACATTCATGAAATAGTAACATTATTGGCCTTTATTTCATAAATCAAATGCTAGCTAACATTTAGCCGATTTTTGTTTCCATTTTTTATGATACTGAAGTTGAAATATTCCATAGATAGGTTCAGTATATTTTGTTATGCTAGTGTAAACATGTGTTTTTTTAGCTTTTTGTTTCATATTGTATATCCTCTTCGTGAGATCCATGGCACTTAGGTAGTACCCCCAACACCCCACGATGGAGTGAGTTTAGTGATAGGACCTGCAGCTTAGTGATCTTATACATCATGCATGATTTGTGACTTTTCTATTTACGGAACTCTGGATACATTTGTGTTTCAACAAGCCAACATTCTTTGCCATTAAATGAATTTTATATCAATCTTAACTCTGTAGTGTATATATGAATAGCTGGGGATCCATTTGAATCTTACCAAGTATGATATTCGTTGCCTAAAAGTGAAATTTGTCTGAGTCTTAACATTTTTGTGGATATTGAACAATGTTTGATTTCCTTATGTCTTTGATTTCTAACTTCAGGTGGAATGAAGGTTAAAGCTGACAGAGATGAATCATCTCCGTATGCTGCCATGCTTGCAGCACAGGATGTTGCTGCCAGATGCAAGGTACGTGGGCGTCTCTTTTACTTATATTAATTGTCTTCGATTACATGATCATCTTGTTAGTCAGCCAGTGTCACCAGTCTGTTGTTATGGTCATGGAAAGTGAAATCAAATTATTTTGATGCAACTTTTCTAATTATTTTGGAGCAGGAACTGGGTATAACTGCCCTTCATATCAGGCTCCGTGCAACTGGTGGAAACAAGACCAAAACACCTGGTCCTGGTGCCCAATCAGCTCTTAGGGCCCTTGCTCGTTCAGGAATGAAAATTGGTCGCATAGGTAATTTGCGTTTTTATGAAAACCATTGATTTGCTGCTTACTCAAATATATTGTCTTCTATTTTTCGTTGTTTATGTTTACAACACTCTGCTGATAACTGGGTCAGCTTCACTTGAAATGGCTTCTATATTCATTGTATTCGTTACCTTTGTTTTCTGACGGTTTCAATTGTATTGCATTTAATCGTTAAATTAAATGTTAATTATTATTCTTGCTTTTTTCAGAGGACGTTACCCCCATTCCTTCGGATAGCACTCGTAGAAAGAGTGGTAGAAGAGGTAGGAGGCTCTAGACACTGGGGGTGCTATATTTTACTTTCCATACCAAACTGAATTATGGCATTTTGAAATTTTGCTATCAGAACTTCCGATGTATTTTAGGCATATTCAAAGAGAGTTTTAGTTGATTACAGGAATTTTAATTTTTGTTGAAAGTTATGCTTGGTGTTCCGTGTATTGCAATGGTACCTAATCATTATTTACCTTTTTATGAATTGTGTCCTACGTTTGTGTCCTTGTGTTTTTTTCTATTTCGTATTTTTAGCATGGAAATTAGAATGGATTGATAATCAAATTATTGTACGAAAATGGGTTATATATCATTTGTAATATTTGCCCTGCAATTAAACTTTCTAAAATCAGTTGCATCTTTTGTATGCATTATTTGCCTTTATTTCCTTAATTATGTATTTCGGCAAAATGCGTTATCCGAGAAGTTTTAGTTGTCAATTATTTCACCGTTTGTTAGATGTCTAGTTAGCTGGTAGTGAAGTAAATAGTTAACTTTTAAAACGATGAGAATATTCCATTTAGCGAAATAAGATGCATGAACACGTTTTGAAGGTCTTGAAGTTGTTTACATTGTTTTTCAATGAGAGTCTTTTACTTGAAAGGGATGCGATTAGGAATTGGTTATGCATCATCAACACAATTTACGTTAGTGCTAAAATGATAGAAGTAATTTTTAAAGCTATTGTTTAAAACTATTTTCTGGTTGTAATTTTTTTTAAAAGATCGCTTAAATCTTTCTGGACGGACGTGGTCTAGTATTGAAATCCGGGAATCCGTTGAAAAGCCGTAGTATTATATGTTAATTCATAATTGATTGTTTAGAAAATTAGTGTGGTTCAATGTTGGATGAGTAGCCATCAATTTCTATTTGGGAGGTGCAACACAGAAATAAGGGGAGGGGACGTTCGGTCTCCGTGCTCTGCATCACAAACTTTCTCCCTTATGAACAAGTGACATTGTTCTGTCCAAGATAGAAATTACGTCACTACTAGAAAAAATAAAACCAAAAAACAAATATCTGCGTGAATTTAAGATAAAAATGTGAAGAGGAGAAATATGAATTTAAGGAAAAAGATATAATTTTGAGAAAAGAATAAATTTGAAATCTAAAATTTCTAAATTTTATTTTAATTTGATTTTTTTTTAAACTATCTGTAAAGAATTTATTTTACCATAAAGCATTATAAAATTTAAAAAAAATAATTACCCCCCAAAAATTCTCTGTACACATGATACATTCGATCCTACAAACTCGCACTGAAATAAAAACGCTAACTAACTTCATGAATTAATATTTCTATTTGGATTTCCGTTCAGAAAACACATTAATTATTAAAACATAATCCTACATATAATACTATTTTTGGCATAATTGACTGATAGTTAATGTTCAAAACAAGCAAAATTATTATTGTTTAAAACCTTTTCGGATCACATACTAGGAATTTAACTCCCAAACCACTTGTTATTAATCAAATGAACATAATTCAATTTTAAAATAACTATTCACTCGTGTAAATGTTATCATTTTAAGTTCATTTTATATAATATTATTTTTCAATTAAATGAATTAATTGCACAACTCAATTACGTAAATCATATTCAATTACTGACCCATCACTTTCCAGAAAATAACTTACACTGAAAAATATGGTTAAAAACAATACCATCTTTAAAACCTTCAAAGGGAAGAACGTATGTTATTACCCTGAATGAAAATCTCTGATCAACTAAACCTTACAGGGCTAATGTACTATAACCAGATTAAAGACAAATAATGCTGTAATTGATATTAGATGTTTTAAAAGTCAGGTTAATTGCAGTCGCGTATACCCAATTTCATTCAATAATGAACCAAACGTAAGACACATTTTAGCAAAAGAAAACGATTAGGCACCATAGCAAAGCTACGAAGAAACAAGCAGAACTTCCAACCAAAAATTAAAATGTCTGTTATCCACTAAACACTGTTCAACATGACTAAAGAAAAACACCAGAAGTTCTGATAGCAAAATTTCAAAATGCCATAATTCAGTTTGGCATGGAAAATAGAATATAGCAACTCCAGTATTTAGAGCCTTCTACCTCTTCTACCACTCTTTCTACGGGTGCTATCCGAAGGAATGGGTGTCACGTCCTCTGAAGAAAAACAAGAATAATTATCATCTTGTCTAATCAAATGCAATACAAATGAAATCAATCACAAAAGAAAAGGAATACAATGAATATTAAAAGAAAAAACCACAGGCCATTCCAAGTGAAGTTGTCCCAGTTGTCAACACACTACTAGAAATATAACGCAAAATAGGAGACAATATATTTGAGTAAGAAGCAAATCAATGGATCATAAAAAGGCAAATTACCTATACGACCGATTTTCATTCCTGAACGAGCAAGGGCCCTAAGAGCTGATTGGGCACCAGGACCAGGTGTTTTGGTCTTGTTTCCACCAGTTGCACGGAGCCTGATATGAAGGGCAGTTATACCCAGTTCCTGCTCCAAAATAATTAGAAAAGTTGCATCAAAATAATTTGATTTCACTTTCCATGACCATTACAACAGACTGATTACACTGGCTGCCTAGCAAGATGATCATGTAAGCTAAGACAATTAATATAAGTAGAAGAGACGCTCACGTACCTTGCATCTGGCAGCAACATCCTGTGCTGCAAGCATGGCAGCATATGGAGATGATTCATCTCTGTCAGCTTTAACCTTCATTCCACCTGAAGTTAGAAATCAAAGACATAAGGAAATCAAACAATTGTCCAATATCCACAAAACAGCTAATGCTAAGCCAAATTCACTTGTAGCCAAAGAATGCTGTTATGCTTTATGAGATAAAAATGGATCCCCAGCTTTTCCAATATCCCTAAAGAGTTAAAGATTGAAATTAAATTCATTTAAAGGCAAATAAAGTTGGCTTGTTGAGATACAAATGTATCCAGTGTTCCGTGAATAGAAAAAAACTCAAAGACCATTAAGCATGATGTAAAAAAAGAAAAAAAGAAAAAATGTATACACACACACACACACACACACAAGGGCCTATCACTAAGCTCACTCCATCGTGGAATGTGGGGGTACTACCAAAGTGTCAGGGATCTCACGAAGAGGATATTTAAGATGAAACGAAAAGCTAAAGAAAAAACAAAAGCACATGTATCACCAAAAACACTTATATATGGACTATTTCAACTTCAGTATCACCAAAAACGATAAAATTCACTAAAAATGGAAACAAAAATCAGCCAAATGACAGCTAACATTTGATTTATGAAACAAAGGCCATAATTTCACTTGTTCATGAATGTGGAGAGAAAGATAGATACCCGTGATGCGGACAAGGGTTTCCCTCCCAGACAGATCAGTGACATGCTGCAATTATAAGAAAAAAAAAAACTAAATAAATTAACAATCAGGTTCAGGAGTTGATAATTTGAAGCAAAAGAAAGGTGAACGCACTGACAATGAAGGTGTCATTGAAAGAGGCAAATATGCGAGCGACACCAAAGACGTGTTCACCGTCTCTAACAGCTGGACCCAAAGTCACGTTTTCCTCCTTTGGCTCTCTAACCTTTCTCCTCGACTGCACAACAACAAAGGTAAAAGCAAAAAACCCTATCAGAATTGCAATCTTGCATTCCCAAACAAATCACAGAGTCCTTAATTTTTTGCTCAAGGAAAATCTATGGTGCAACTACATTAGACTTTCCGATCTACGTACCATGATGAATTCGCAGGTTTCACAGCTGCTTCTGCAAACACGAAAATGGTGGCAGAGTTAGGGTTTGGGAGATAACCCTCAACCTGTTTTATTTTGCCCTTGGACTTGGGCTGCTTGGGCCTATAATGCCACTAAGAAATTCGGGCCCGTTTATTAGGAGACTCTGTTTATACCTATTTTTCAAACTCACTCTTTCTATGTTTTCAATGCTTAATTATTCTCACATTCCTCAAATTTTATTTTTGAGATCAGGTATAATAAAATTTAGAGGTGGACAACCAAATTTTTTCAAACTTAAAATATTTGTGTATTTTTTAAAAATATTTTTAAAAGCTAATGCAGTGATAAAAAATATATCTAAATAAATTTGATGAAATGTTTGAGAGGTCAGTGTAATTTAGTTTATAAAATATATTTCTCGTCCAATTGTTTTCACTTAATTTTTTTATTCTTATAATTTCTTAATGTGCAAACCGTGTAAAAAAAGAATAACGCATTTGATTCTTCAGTATTTCAAAATTAAATAATTTTAGTTCCATAATATATGATATACTTACTAACGCCGTTCAAAAAATAAATAAATAACTTACTAACATAAAAAATACTAACATAATTTACATTATTATAGTTGTAAAACTTATAATTAAACATTGGTGTTAATATTTTACGTAAGTAAGTATCTAAAATACTCATCATTAACGGTGAAAATGTTATTAACAGTAAACAAATTATTAAATTTTAGAAAACTGAATCATAAATATGCTAATATATTTTTTATAAAAACCAAAATTTCATATCTACAAAGTTATAAGATCTGAAACTAGATTTAAGCATTTAGTCTTACTGGACGTAATGCGTACTTCATCAAAATAATTTTCTTTATTTTTCAATTGTAAAATATCAGTCTACCTATCAATTTGTGTATTTCATACAGCAACATCTGATTATATATACTCTTACAATATAATTGTACTGCAAAATTGATTTATTTAAAAATATTATAAAAACATACATATCATTGAAAAAAAAAATAGTGGTGGTAGAGTTTGGTGAGACATAAACTAGATAAGTTCTTGTGAATAATTATATTTTAAAATGAATTTAAGGTATCGTAAATGTATATTTAATACAGAGTTTAAAATTAGAAGGAGAGAAAGACACTTTTACAAAACTAAAAGGGTTTCACATGTCCAAATTGTACATCAATTATGTAGACATACATATGCAAATGTTGTATTATATATACATATAATGCATAAGAAAAAATAAAGATAAAAATATAAACAAATGTAAGCAATATATTTTTATATATCTTTCATGCATGAGAATAATAAAATGTGATTTATAGGTTAACTGTCTTCTGTTAGGAAAAAAAGTCCATGTTTGATTTATTGTTTGTTGCAAGTTTCAATGTGGTTTAAGTATGAATTATATGAACATGGGAAAAATAGGAACGTATAGCGTATTTGTATATATGTACGTAAACAAAAACTAGTTAATATGTACAAAATTAAACAAGTACAAATAGTGCTTTGCAAATTATATTAGATTGATGGGTGGAATCGAGATAATATTTTCTGACAAAATCAGTGTAAAAAATAAATAAAAGATTACAAATTTAACAAGAAATAAAATGAAAATATTTAATTCAATATTTTTAAATGAAAAACAAATAAATTTACTTTTTATTTTAAGTATAAACCTGTTTTGTTATATGCATTGTTGAAACTTCCACTTAAGTATTATAATATTTGTTATTTGAACCCGTGCATGTACTTAAAGGTTGAAAACCTGTATAATTATACTTTCTTAGGTTTTCTATAAATTATTCTACTATGTTCTTAATATTCTTTAATTGTTGCCATTGTTTTATTAGTATTGGTCTAATGTTTAGTATTGAATTAAAATTGTTGACATGACTGAGTAAAAATATTGATTTAAAATTGATTGGAACTTGTATATATTTATTTTGTCATATAAATTAAGAGTGAAAAACAAAAATGTTAATACATTTTTTTTTTGTTTTGATATTCATTTAAGTAAAATATATAATTTTGAAACTTATTTAAAACATGTTTATAAGTTTCATTTTAAATATTTATCATAATTTATTTGATTTTTTTCATCTTTCAAGTTATATGAACACAGTTAATTTAACCAGCCTAAGTTTTATTTTTTTCCAAATTTATCATTAAAAAAACTAACAACATATTAACAAAATAAACACCTAAATATTAATTAAAATTAGTATGAACATATAAAAATAATTAAAAAGGTAAGCAAAATCTTATAATTAAAAAACCTCACTTTCTAAATTTATAAAAATTTCATAAAGTTTATAATTAAAACAGTTGAAGTCAGATAAAACTTTGGACATAGAGGTGGCCTTATATGTAAAAACTTCAAATAAATAAAAAATAAAAAAATTGGTCAACCCTAAATCAGTTTATCCAAATTCCTAAACTTTTAAAAATGGTGTGTAAATCCGTGATGTCGAAATAGAAATTACACTATTTTGATGTTAAAATCTAGTAACAAGTTTAAACAAAACTTTGAAGTTATTATTAATCCAATATATATATATATATATATTAGTTTGGGAATATATATGGTTAAATGAAGAAACATTGTCTGTAAAAAAAATTACATATGTTTCAATAAAA
>Ga0209700_105256_pt1 | contig 22059 bp, 8 predicted proteins | sample SiratroredBW_FD_187528 | JGI IMG/M metagenome (GOLD analysis project Ga0209700, IMG submission 187528) | Root nodule microbial communities of legume samples collected from California, USA - Siratro red BW (SPAdes) (version 2) | ecosystem: Host-associated > Plants > Roots > Nodule | place: USA... | reverse complement strand
TTAGAGTTTTTTTTTTTTTTTTTACATTATCAATTGATAACCAGCTATCCCATATAATAAATTTATTAGTTTTATAATAGTAATAATATATTTATAAAATTTATATACGAAAGTCAGATATTAAATAATATTAAAAAAATTATTTTAAAATTTATTTATGAATTATTTATTTGATAACTTTATAGTATTTTCACTATATTCACTTCAAAACAATAAATTATGAATTTGATTGAGAAACATGAAAATATGAAGAATTTTTACATTAAAAGTACAAATAAGTATATGACAGATTTATAATATTATAAAATAACGTTTACTTGGTTGTAAATATAACAATGATATATGGTTATGTTTTAAACAATATTTATAATTTTTTTATATTTTTATTACATCATATTATATCTATATTTTTTTATATGTGCTTTAGTATTTGAGATATTGATCTATCATTCTTCTCTTAGAGGTGTCATTGAATTGGGTTAGTGTATGATTCAATTCAACTAAATACAACTCAATTAAATTTGGTTAAGATTTTCTTATGATTGGATTAAACTAACACACTTTTATACAAGTTGGGTAATAATAAGTTTAGTATGGGTGGTCAAATACCTAATCAAATATTCACTTTTATACTTATCTCATACTCACTCCTAACTAACATAATCTTAGGTAAACCTAAAACTCTCACTGAGATCGTGCGTTTCCCTTTGTCCCATCTCAACCATTTTGGTGTATTCACTTTGATCAAAGTTGTATCCGATCAAATAAATGTAGTTAAATACAATACTAGGAAGTGACTCTTAGGTCGTCTACTAAGGACCTAGTTTCCTGTCAAAAGATTAAACACACAAAAAGAAGGCGGTTCGTGAAATAATTGAATTAAATAAAATAAAAACCAATAACCGAATTAGATTTCGTTAACCGAATTAAATTACCCTCTTGATTAGATTGCAGTCCGCTTATCACAGGATACATAAATTCTTGCTCAACTTATTGAACCCTAATTCCAACCTGAATTAATTAACTAAGCGAGAATTGACACAAGTTTTTCTTATGCAAATTAAGCATTCATATACATCATTCATCCCATCCCAACAACCCGTGACTCACTCCATCAAGCATGAATAAACACGAATTTCATATTAACTGAAACATTAAGCATGAACTAGTAAAAACATTAAGCACAAAATAAAATGATGAAAAGTTAAGAGATGGAGAGAGCAAAAATAACGCAACAGCAACCTCAAAAGCTTCATTGTAATCTGAATCAAAAGGATAACCTTATAAATTAGCCTTCCATTAAATTTGAATAAAGCAAACAGAGATTAAACGTAAAACAAAATTAAAATAGAAAACGAAATTGAATTGAAATAGGAAACGAAATTGAATTAAAATAGAAAACAAAATTGAATTGAAACAAAAATATAATGTAATTGCAGAGAAAAAGAAATAAATACAGAACCAGTTTTTCCAGAGAGACAAAGAGAGAACAAACTGAATCCCAAAAGCAGAGAATAATCAATTGTCTGCGGTTCACCTCCTTTAATAGGCGACTAGACCTAGGTCAACCCTCAACGCTAAACCTAATGGGCCCAAATTAATCAATTCTGGTCCAACGAATAAAAACTGATAATGTGACAGCTCCTCTTCAATTCCAGAATTAATTTCCAAGCCCAATAAAATTCCAAAGTTGCCCTAAAAATAATAATAAATTTAGCTCAGAAAATCTGAATTAAATAAAATTACGAATTTCTGGTAAATGAAGCCCAAACAGTGAAATTGAAAAAACGATAGGCAATTAAGCACAAATCACTAATCAAAATAGGTATAGAAAGACAAGTAAATAAAGTAAAATAATGACTCATCACACTTCTATTGCAACTCAACCATAACATTAGACAAACAAACTGTTGAAAATCCCACATCGACTAGAGATGAGACCTTTCAATAGTTTATTAGTGGGTGTAAACCTCACCTTACAAGCCGATTTTGTAAGGTTGAGTTAGGCTTAAATTTCACTTCTTCATATGATATCAAAGCCTATCCTAACATGGTTGTTGGGCCACCCCCTATCAGGCTGCTATCGGACCACCCTTAAACAATATAGTCCCATGTATAAGTTGAGCAGTCTCGACGTGAAGGGGTGTGTTGGAGATACCACATCGACTAGAGATAAGGCCTTTCAATAGTTTATAAATGGGTGCAAACCTCACCTTACAAGTTGATTTTGTAAGGTTGAGTTAGGCTTAAATTTCACTTCTTGATATGGTATCAGAGCCTATCCTAGCACGGTTGTTGGGCCTATCAGGCCACTATCGGACCACCCTTAAACAATATAGTCCCACACACGAGTTAAGCAGTCTCAGCGTGAGGGGGTGTGTTAGAGATCCCACATCGACTAGAGATGAGGTCTTTCAATAGTTTATAAGTGGGTGCAAACTTATTGACCTTTTTCGGCAAATGTACCGTGTCAAAAGTAATATAGATTTTTAAAGTATGAATGTCAATCCCACAGAGAACAGTTTTGCTTAAAAATATTAGTTTTCACTACTCATTAAGCAAATAAAATTTTAAAGATGATTTGATAATGATTTTTTTTTTGGTTTAAATAACATACGAACATAAAACGGTAATTGCAAAATAAATTAACGAGTATCAAAAGTGGTTTAAAAGATCTAGAAGAACTCTTAGATTGAACTTAATCTATCTCCCTCATTCATATTTTTGGTTTGATAAGAACATACAATATCCATAACTACTCACTATTGATGCAGATATAAAAATCATTCACACCGATTCCTCTAACATGAAATTCATAAGGAAATTTCCTAAACACTGATTCCTCAGCTATTTAGTAATTACCCAACATTAAGAACAGATGTTATACACAATCAATACATTGAAACCTATTCCTAGTATTCTAATATATTGAGTATTTTCATCTAGGTCAGAAACTTAAAAATACTTCCCAGTTAAATTTAAGAATCAAAATCAAGACTCTATTGATCAGATAAAATCTAGCAATAAACAAAAGATGAAAATACCAATTGAGTAAAAACTGAATATTATATATAAATATCACCAAAATACAAATGAGTGCAAAAGATTACATTCAATCTCAAAGATGAAGAATTAGTTACCTATGGTAGCCATTATAACCCAAGGAAAGGAAGATTGCCAGAGAAGAAGAAGAATTTGTGAATTGATTTTGTCCTTGACGACTGCTCTCATCCCTCAGATTCCGATCCCCTCAGAAAACCTAAAATCCCCTTTTAAACTCGTTTTCAGGCCTAGGTTAAGTGACTTTTCACTTGAGCCCATCAAATTTAAACTTTTTAGTTCTCTTCTTCATGAATATTCCAATATCTCATTTTCTTCATTTTTTTTATAACTGAAATTTCACAATAATTGAGATCAAATAATTTTCTTGAACTCAGTACTCAAAATCTAAATTTAGATCCAAAAACTCTCAAATTGGAAGTAATTACTATCTTAAAGAACACTTAAACCCACAAGTACTCAAGTTTTCTCATGTATAAAAAATACTCAAAATTGGCACTTATCAAAACTTCATCTTACACGCCAGTTTTGTAAGGTTGAGTTAGGCTTAAATTTGACTTCTTGATACAAACTTACACACTGTTATGACAGTGCATCATATCAACCCTAATATTCTTGTATCTGTTGTTCGTCTTTGTCATTTGTCTCCATTATTTGCCTCCACCATGTCCTAATCCTAACATTAGACAAACAAACCTAAATATTATGGTGTGCCTTATTCTTCTCCAACACAATCTCATCTTTAACCTTTGTTTCAAGTGAAATGTTTTACATTTTAATATCTCATGTATTTGAATGAAAACATTACCTTCTTTCTCTATCTTCCTCTATCTCCCAATCACTCTTCTGTTTATAATTTGCAAGAACACAAGCTCCTTCTCGTGAAAAAACACACTAACAACAAGCATTGTGTGATTTTTCTATCTTTTTGCACTTGATTGGATGAATATGGTGGATATATGGTAACAATGTTGATTTGTAATTATTTTTTTGTTTATTATTGATTATTCTTATATGAAACAACAAAGTGTTGTTATCATTGAAAATTTTGATAATTTGTAATCATTAAGACTGACATGGAAAGCATGAATGCTCAAGTTCTATTATGCAACTAACATCCTCTAGAAGTCTTACTCAATATGTATCATTTGAAATTTAATCACCATCAATACCGAAGGTTACCACCGGCAAAGTCAATTGAATTATCTCCAAGACTCTAAAGAAAAACTAGAAAAGCTCATTTAGAGGATTGAGTTTGCAAAAATTGTGTATGTCATATAAAATTAATAAGAAAGGTATAGAAGCATTAACTCCATTTAACATTTAAAAGTTGTTATGTAAACTCTAATAAAAATGTTAATAAAAAAACAAAGAATATTAGGTATTAGAAAATTATGTAAAAATGACGTTTAATATCATGAAATTAAAACTTATCATATTCAATTAAGAAAAAATTCTTATTGTGCTTGTTAGGGTGATAATGATTGATGAAATTTATTTCAATTTATTAAAAAGTATAACTTGACTATTTTTTTAAAAATTATGTTATTTATTAATTAGATTGATATTTAAAAATGATGATTTTAATAAAGAAAAATAATTTTTCAAATTCTTTTCCAAATCTATCTAACTTGTTTAAAAACAGATTTCCAAATCTAATTAACTTGTTTAAAAAAGGATGGTGGATTGGATCAAATTTAGAAAAATATAAAAATTCAACTAAAGTTGAATAATGAGCTTTTACAAATCGTATATACTCCCATAGCATATACCCCTAAGTTTTCTATATAGAATTTAGTATTTGTGAAATGATTTCGACATTGAAGTATGTATATACATATAAGTACAAAATCTGTTGTCTGATGACACATCATTATATTTTGTTCTATTCTATCTCTTTCCACTTTCCCAACATCATAACTTTAACCATTAGTCTAATGCGAGTCTCCTCCACAGTAAGTAAACATCTCTGCATTTCTCAAATACCATATTAAATTTCTGAATTTTCTGTATCAAATTCATGGAAAAACACATTTTTTTTCATACATTAGTTTCTTTTCTCTACAACCTCCTCCCAAAGAGAAGGAAATCAACATATCCCCGAAATTAATACATAATAAAAATTAAATAATAACACATATGATTAATAAGAAAAAGGAATTAATCAAGAAGGAAAATGGAAAATTCTAGAGCCATAGAGCTCGTGCTTCTTTGAGTATTGGAACCAATTCCCCAGAAATATGAGTGGCCATAACTCGATCCAACCCCCCAAACAATTTCCCACCAATAAAAACCGCAGGAAACTGCATCTTGTTTTCGTTGCCACCCACAATTGCTTCCAATTCTCTAACCACACCCCCTTCCTCGTTCTCCTCCACCTCGTGCATGGCGGGGTTCACCCCAAGACCCAAAAGCAATCGCTTCACCACGTGGCTCATGCAACAACCGCGCCTAGCGATGACTATAACCGCGTTCTCTAAGACCATGTTTGGCACCATTTTGGCGGAAACAAAGGAGGGGTTAATGTTATTGGTGTTGTTGATAGTAGTGAAGTGAGTGGTGGGGGAGGATGAGATGAGAGGCTGCCATGACCTATAAGGAATTGCTTGTTGCATGATGTTTTACTTTTGAGGAAATTAATGATTGCTAAAGAGAGAGAACAAGAGCAAGAGAAGAAGAAGAAGATGGGGTTGTGTGAGTTTGAGTTTGTTGGATTTTGGTTATGGAGGGTGAATATAAAGGGGGAAGAGAGACTGGGATGAGTGGTTGATGATTTGAAAGGGTCATTAGCTTGTAACGTCAACTACAAATAAGGTTATTTTTAATATTATTATTATTATTATTATTATTATTATTATTATTTTATTTTTCTAAGTTTCTAAGATTACGCGGTGTTGTTTGGTCGTCTTACGTTTGAGGTTGTGTCACTTCACATTTTTTATTTTCTACGTTGTTGTTTTGGACGGCCATCCCCACTTGGCACCTTTGCAACATTTCACTCTCCAAAACACTGCTGCTAGTGTTGGACTAAATGCTCTGCAACGTTTTCCTCCGTTCTCTGTCATTACATTTAAAATAAAATAAAAAGAAATGCAATTAAGACAGTAACATCATAAGCATTTGTACTTGAATCAATGAGAGAATATTTTTAAACATTATAATTTTTTAATGGAAAATAATAATCCTACGTATAAAGAAAAGCTGCTAGAATTCAAGTTATGAGCTTAGCATAGTTTTCTTGTTGATAAATAAATAAATTTGTTTGAAGAGAATGAATGTTACTCTGACAATTACTGTAATATTTATTATCTTAAAAATAGAATAGAAAGAAGAAAGATGAATTGAAATTGTAAGGGGAAAACAATAGAAAAAGGGAAATGTGGAACAAGTGTGTAGCGAGACACGTTATTACAAAGAAAACCGACAACTTAAGCGTCACAGGGCCGCGGCATGACATAAGGGTGTGGGACCCACCACGTGGCAAGGATTGAGCTCTATCCACTAATGACGTCATATATTGTTGTCTACCATCCGAACATGACATGGTCATCCCACAAATTATTATACCTAATTAAAAGTAATTATTAATTAATCTTATTTTTATACATGCATAATCTTATTCCAGTTAAATAAAAAAGTTAATGACTTATTTCTTCCTATATTTCATTTATTTACTTATTTAAATTATAAAATAATTTATTTATTTTATTGATATTTTATAATAATTAAATAAATTATAATTTATTTTACTTTTAAATTAAGTTAATGTATTATTTTTTAAAGCAATTTAATTGTCTATCAAAATAATACAATATAACTATTGTGATTATTATTATTATTATAAGTTAAAATATATTATATAATAAAATATTTTACATTCTTTTGTTTTAAAAGTTAGATATGACTAGTCAAGTACTTAGTGAAAAAATATCTCATAATGATACTAAAAGAAAATTAAGATTTAAGTCTTAAGTAATGACACGTAGTTAGGATGATATATTTGTTTGTTATAGGTTTATAGGTCATTTATTAGGTGATAAGTATGGTAACCATATGATATCATCTCTACAAACTTTATGAGATTGAAAAGAACAACAATTTTCTTGCTAAAATTTTAGGAGCTTGAGTAATAACGAAATTTTTGAATTTTGGAATACATTTTTTAGTATCTTACATCTCCTACCTCTCAAGCATTTTTCAGTACTTAAACGTATCCAACAAACACTGAGAAGAAATAATCCATATTAATATGACATGTTCCATATGGAAATGGACATTGAAACTTACTTAAAATCACTACTTTAAACTAGAACAATTTGATATCCGTTATGGAACAGGTCAAATTTTTCCTACTTCCACAAGATAACATAAACAAAATCATGAGAAACCAAAGACAAACCACTCAACTCGAAAAGGATGACCACGTTCAAATCCTACAACAAATCCTTAATATCATGCGAGAATTACAACAACACAATGCCTAGGTTAGAAAAAGAGTAGAGGAGGCTTAGGTAGAACAAGACTGATTACGTGAAGAGGTGGAGTTGTCATACCATTTGATGGTTGAGGCTTTGAGGGCACATAACAAATATAAAAAAAATAATGAAGAATTACAACAAGTCATGTGAAAACAAATGAACAATCAGGGACATGTTGACTTGTATCCGATCCACACCTAAGTAGATTTGCGACCTTTCTCCCAAAAATTCATAAATGAGCTAGTACCACCACACTACATGGTACCCAAGATCACACCATTTTGTAGATCAGAAGACTCAAAGAGTCACCTTAAAGCTTTTTGAGTTCATATGTTAATTTATAGGGACCTATATGCGATCTAATGCAAAATGTTCGTGGACACCTTCATTGGAACTACCTTACAATGGTTCGGTGAAGTTCCTGATGGAGCAATTACTTATTTCCATACTTTCTCTCAAATGTTAGTAGAATAGTTTACGATTAGCGAATAAAGTCTCCCAGAATTACTAACATTTTTTATATTAAGTAGCAGGAGAATGAACTTCTAAAAAATCATTTCAACCGTTTTTTCTAATATCTCGATACAAACTCATAATTCAAATGAGGAGATGTTTGTAAATGTCTTTGTCAAAGGACTTTGTGCCAACCCTTTCAGTGAATCGCTTTAGAATAAGGCTAAGTCTATGGCCAAAATCTGAAGTAAGTCTAATCCCATCTTGAAGTCAAAGAGGTGATGAGGCGTAAAAGGTCAAAAGAAAAACGACAACAACTACCAAAGTACAAAGATAACAATCCTAGATAGAGACTGAAGAGGAAAGATGACCATCAACAGGAAAGGCATGTTGATTGGCAATGTGTACCTTGTGTAACTCAAAGGCCATGGGAGGAAAAAGAAAGGCTTAAAGCGCCGCCTTTAACAATATCTTGGAAATAGATCCTTGCAAATAACAAAATATCCAGCAAACTACAATTTTCAAGAAGGACAATGTGGGTTCTTAGTTACATCTAAACAAGAGAGAGAGAGAGAAAGAGTGGTATTTTAAGTCCACCCAATCTAGTGCGTTAATCAAAATGTTACACGCGGAGGTATTGAGTAGGTTCAAAGTCCCAAAATGACATGATAGTATGATTTTGAAAATCTATGGATGTGATGATTAAGGATCCTGTAAGATGATTTTATAATGTTTTTTTAAGTTTTTTCGTCCTATTCAGCTCAAGACTAAGGGTTGTGTACCTTCTTAAAATTGTGGGATCAATCATTATTGGCCAAGTATGTAGTGAAAGGGATATCTAATGTTAAAAAAACTAAGGTCTAAACATCATGTAATAGTATGTCACCCTTTTAAACTATGAGTATATCGATTATAGGAATCATCTCTACCAATCTTAATAAAATTAGTAAAAACAATCATTCTGCTACCAAAATTTTGAAAACATGAACAATAACTAAATCCTTAGATTTTAATTTTTTTTCCTTACATTTTTATTTATTGAATAATTTTCCATTACTTAAACTTATCCATTATTTTTATCAAAGAAAGAAACATTGACACATTGTTTAATTAAAACTGAAACTTTTGAAATTTGTGGCACAAAGGAATTGTTGAAAGAAACAATTCATATATGATATTTATGCGTATAAATAAAAGGTCACACCATCTATAAAATTTCAATCAACAAAATATTTCATTGAAATCTATATAACTTTTTACTGCCCCATATATTTAGTCTTTAAAAATTTCAATTAAATATACCAGACTTTGTTGTTTTCTAACAAAAATATTTATGTTCTTAAATGAATACCATAATTTTTTTAAGTTTTAAAAAATTTGTTGAATACCATAAGAATTATTTATAAAATAAAGTATTTTAAAATCCTTTAAGATTTCAATTAAATACAGTAAATAGACTAAAAAGTAAAAACTACTTAAAAGTAAACAAAAAAAGGACGAGGAGTAATAGAAAATAATAAATAGAAATTTAAATATTTAAAATTATTATTATTTTAAAATTTTATAAATTTTCGAATTTAAAATTATATGAATTTGATTAAATAACAAAGAAATACTTTTTTTTAAATTGTAAACTTTATTATAATAAAGTACATTAAAAATATAAAAACTATGCAAGTAATATTTTTATATTTTCATATGAAGAAAATGATACATAACTTTAGTTTACATGAACATTTAATATAAAAATATTTTTGAACTCACTAAAAGTCAATTTAAATATAATTTTAAAATTAAATATTATAAAAAGTTAATAATTTTACAACATCAATAAATTTTGATTAAGTTAAAAATTAGTAAATTTATAAGCTCAAATTACATACGCAGCTAATATTAATATTTTTATACTGTTTATTCATAAGAAAATAAGATTTATCGTAAAAGCTGTCGTTAAAAAAGTTTTAATCGTTCAGAAAATTACCTGATTTAAGATTTATATTCTTATTTTAACGCATTTAATATTGAATAAATATAATAATTTGATTTTGACAATAATTTAATTACTATTAACATACAATAATAATAGCAATGAGTCAAAATTGATATGTTTATTAAATTCTAAAAATATAAATACTGAATTTTTTCAAAAGTATAAATTTTAAGAAATGAACTCATTTTGAAGGTTATATTTAACCCTACAATTTAGTACCCATACCGTTCATTGAGAATTTTTAACTATATAATAATACAAAACTTTAATATAATGATAATGGAATGAAGTCTTCTTTGCACTGCCACGTAACTAATAAACCTTATCGGTGATGACATCAGAATGAGAACCTTACAGTGGAATGGCCCACACAGGACACAGGCTGGCCCAAGAACTATGGTTGCGGAAGCTTCCTCGTTGAAGAATAACACACCGCCATGTGACACGTATGTGAGGTTGAAGTCACGTTTTCACACGAGTACAATAATCACCTGCTTCGCGGACCCTGCCTGCTGTGGATATATCTAATCTCACCATTAATTTGGTGACGTGTGATGCGTCACTTGAAAGCAACGTTCGTACAGCATGAGATAAACACAAACTTCGTGTCACTCACGGCCACCCCCGTCATGTTTCAAGGTTTTTGTATTTATCATTTGCTTACGTAATATAAGATTGTTTAAATAGTTTCAAGATATTTTATCACAAATATCTCATCCCCAACAATATACAAATTACTTACTCTAATTTTTGTTTGTCTAAATTTTAGCTAAGATTATAATTCTGATTTAAAAAATTTCATGTGATTTTGGTATAACTGTATTTTTCTTACTCTAATTTTTGTTTGTCTAAATTTTAGCTAAGATTATAATTCTGATTTAAAAAATTTCATGTGATTTTGGTATAACTGTATTTTTCTTGCTTTTTTTTTTTAAATTATGTGAATAACTTTGGTATGATTATTTTCTTGTGATTTCACTCTTTTAATTTAAAAAAAAATATTTTAATTCAGTTAAACAAAATCTACCTTCATTTTAAGCTCATAGGCATGTTTCTAAAAACTTTCTGCAAAAACTTCTCAAAATAAAAACAAAATAATTTTTTCATAAATTAAATTATGAATAAATTAATTTATATAATTTTTCATATAATTTATCTATTTTTTTGAACTTTTATATAAACTAATTAAGTTTTTGAAGAGTTCATTTTTATTTTTTCTGAAATGTTTAGGATAAATAATTAGTTCAGTATAAAAGATATTATCTTTAGTACAATAATAAAAAATTACAATCTTAGTATAATAGCTTTTATTATGTTAATTTTATTAATGGTTAATATAATTAAATATTTTTTTATTTTTAGTATTTGTCACATTTATTTATTAAAAATTAATATATAATTAATATTAAATAAATCACTAAAACTTTTAAATTTACAAAGAAAAAATAAAAAATAAAGGTTCCTTTTAAGATTATTTACATATTAATGTAAAATTTTTTTCTTAATAAATAAACATGAAAGTTCCTAAAATCTAAATAATTATTGAATTTCTTCAATTATTAATAAAATTTAAATAAAATTAACAAATTATAATTTTTATATTATTTATGTAATTATCTTTTTATTATATTAAAATAAAGTATATTAATATTTATTATACTAAGTCGATTGCTTATCTAATATTTTAGATGAAATTTCTCATATATAATATATATATATATATATATATATTAACTTTAGTAATAAAGTTGAGTTTGGTGAATTTATAAAATTATACTTGCACTTAGGTAAGAATTTCAAGTGGGTTAGATCTGACCCAAATATGTAACGTAACCCAACTGAGATATGTGTTTGTTGTTCATTGGGTCGTTGAAACTCAGTTTTTGAAAATGTTGTATTACTATTGACACTTTCCTTACTGTCCACACCCTTTAATATTTTTTTGAAATTTTTGAAATACCTAAACAACTTTTCTTATCCTTTCACTCATCTTCACCCCTGACTTTCTTCTTCCTCCCAATTTTCTTCATTCTTTCATTTTTCTTTTATATAATGTCTTCTGGGTCCATCTTGATCTTTCATTTTTTTTGGTTATTCATAGATTTTGAGAAAATTAGTTTTACTAACGTAAAATTTTATCTATGACCCATGAATTAATTTCTACTAACTTTTATAATAAATTTTTTCTTATTGACTTACTGATAAATAAGTTGAAAAAAATTCTAATACCCCAAATCCAACATAAAAAAAATTAGGACCTATGAATCAATTTAAACTCACTTTTATAATAATGTCTTTTTATTGACTTACAAACAAATAAGCTGAAAAAGAAATCCTAATGCCCTGAATCCCACATAAAAAAGATTAAGTTCAGAACTTTTAACTCCATGCAATATTAAAATAAGATTTTAGTAAACATAAATTAAGAATAATAAACTATCACTTTTTTTGTTACTAAAATCTCTTAATTTCTCTAATATAATGAAGAACATGTAATGCAACATAATCGGACTTAAAATTATAATAATTTTTCATTCTTTACTTTTAATTGGTGGGAAGCAATTTTTTTATTTTCTTTATTTATATTTGGGTGTTACATAATAACTAAAAATATAGAAGTGAAGTGTATAATATATAAGTTCAAAAAATATTATTTTAAAAATAGTTTTTTATTTAAACATTAAACTATTAATATACATATATATTAATATATAAGTATATATATTTACAATTTCATAATTTTTATAAACTATGAAACGATACATATAAGTATATATACATATTGTATAAATATAACTTACATGAATTATAATTTTAATTAGTAAGAAAAATTAAGTTTTCTTAATTTAAATCAACCACTTTTATCATTTATACAGTACATTTGTATTCTCTTTATCTATTTATAAATTACTTTTTAAAAAATTTAAATTATATTTCTAATTAATTTTTTAATTATCAAAGAAGATAAAATAATAATAAAAAAGCTTCAAATATATGAGGATAGTGATAATTGCAAAAGTTGACGTAAGAGAAATATTTTTTAAAATTTTAATTGATCTTTATAAAATTAATTATCTCAATTGTAGATTAATTTTTAATTTTAAATATTAATTAAAAGACATAAGTATTATTTATTTTACAATTTTAAAAAATCTAGAAATTATATATTAATATCAATCAGATACATATATAAAATTATTTCTTAAAGAACAATAATGAATTTTCAATTGGTAGTGTTATACTTTCTTATAAAAGTATATTGTTTTCTTCTTTCTATTTCGAGAGCTATAATAAAGTTATGTAGGATAATGACGTTAATATTAATAATTTAAATTAAATTATGGCGTGAATAGCCAAATTTAAAACAAGTTAATTTTTATGTGTATAAAAATTTATTTAAAGTAAATACTTCATTTTTAAAGAAAACAAACGACTTTTAAAAGAAGATTGATCTATGAATTGGTCTATGTTTATAAGATTTTTGTAAACATTTTAACTCAATAGACTTTTTTATGCAAGTGTTTTTAGTTATGCAAACCTTTTCTTTTTTCTTTTTTTAATCTTGACACATATAAGTAAAAGACCAAATTTGATAATTTTTTATTTTTTATTTTTTTTATCTTGACCCACCTAAGTGAAGATCAAATCTTATAAAGTAGGTCAAATTAATATGTGTAAAATAAGTGTTTAAAAGATTTTTTTAGAAAGTGAGGAGAGATAAAGTTTATAAGTGTTTAAAAGTGTTTTTATTATATTATAAATAAAATTATATTCGTTAGTCACACCAAATATAAGTTAATATAATGTATAGTATAAGAACTTTTAAGAGAGAAAATAAATAAAATAAATTTATCCGCGCAAGTTTATTTTAACTTCAAAGTTAATTTTAGTTTTTCGTCTTCTAAAATTTCTTACCAGAAAACTCTTTTAAATACATATATGATTAAGGTGAGGAGAGGAACATGATAAGTATTCTATTATTAAATTATATACAACTTTCAAAAAAAAAAAAAAAAAAAAAACTATCCTTATAGGTCTTACATTTCTACTTAACTAAATAAATAAACATTTAATTTTATTTCTTATTGCATAGTTAATCGAGCTTAAGATGCTTCATATCCCATAACAGCTGTATGTTCGACTTAAATCTTTTCAACTTGGAATTTTCAAACAAACTGATAAATTTGGACTAAATTTTCAATTTATGCTAGGTCAATTTGAATAATAGTAGTAGTTGTTGATAATTGCATTGCTGCAATGAAAATCTAGTGTATGATATCCAGGTTTCAAATCACTTGTCCCTTTCTCCTGTCTCTTTCTCCACCCTTTAATTGAAAAGTGCTATCTAAGCAAGAAAAAGTAAACACTTGAGAAAGAGAAAAGTCAGTGCTTAGAACAAGAGATGGAATTTTTCTTGCTGGTGTTATTTTTCAATTCAGGGAGACAGAAGAAAGGGTAGAGGTAAAGAGGGTAGATAATTGATTTGATTGTTGTTGTTGACACTTCAACCAGATGTAAGCAAGGAACTACAGTTTTTAGAGATGCCTCATAGATGTTTGTATGTTGTTCCCTATGGAATAAATACAGGCAATTTTTCAGCATCATCTTCTTCAGTTATTGAGGCAATTTCTCCAATGCCCCTGCTACTTCCCACATTCTTCCAGCTGCTCCCAAATGAGATCTCACCGTCATAGGTTCCTCTGGTGATGATCTTGGGATTCTCTTCCTCAGTAGCTGTGATTTCTGAAGTCAAAGGAGTTGATATCTCTTGCTCATTATTGGTGGGAGCAATTCTCTTTTCCTCATTAGAGGGAGAAGGATAGTTTGTGACAGTTACATTATCTGGGGTGTGCACACTGTGCATTGTTCCTCTTGCTGAATTATCTCCTCCTTTGGAATGCAAAGAATCTGAGTGTTTGCTTGAAGTTGAGTTGTTTTTGTGGAGAGATTGTTTAGCCCTTTTGTGCCAAGTTTTGAGGCCACTAGAAACTCTCTCAGTGAAAATTTCTCTCCTCATGCTAGAACCCATCTGTGACATAATGTGATATTTAAAAAAATGTTGATTAATAAAAGATTGTTTTTGTAAAGAGATTCTATGAGAGTATGTCTTTATTAATTAGCATTACATGTAAATTTGACATAATAATTGAACAAATTAAATCTTTTAGAACTTCCACAAAATTTGATTAATTGGGACACATAAAATTGAAAAATGAAGTTATCAAATACATCTGAAGGACTTAATTTATATTTACCTGAGTAACAAGTGCATAAAGGGGAAGTGTGACATAACCACAAAGGAGCTGCACAGCTATACCCATGGCAATCCTTATGCCAATGTCCTCATCTTCCCGATTGAAGCAAGACCTTGGACCAAATTCATACTGTTGTTTGTGAGTAGAATCAGCACAAAAAATTAAATATTTCTAGTGTATCATTACTTACCCAAGTCCAGGTGAAGAATGCAAGTTGAAAGGAGTTCTGTAAAAAACAGTAACAGTTAAGTCATTTTTTCATGCATAAGCATGTTCCTTTTCATCTATGGTTGATGATGATGAATTATGATTAATGTTTTCATCTATGGTATGTTTGTCATAATATCTACCTGGATAAGGATGAACTTGAGTAAATACAGAAGCCATTCAGGTCGATGAAACCAGAAATGGGCATCACTAGGTGTTACAAGTAGACTTCCTTTGATCACTGGTTTTGCCTTGCAACTATCTACACACATCTTTGTTATGATGACTTGGAGTTTGGTTCCAGCAAGTAAAGCAACCTTTGATACAAAATATTAGAGCAGACATATGAAAATAAAGTCACAACAAAAGGAAAAAAAAATTCACATTTCTACAACCAATTTATTGGGATGAACAATACTGTGTACCATAAGTGGAATAAATGGAAGCCAGTAGTAATTATAGAACTCTGCAAGCAAAATGAAACCATTTGTTAAACACTGATGGTTTATTGCAAAAACTGCTTTTTATCCCATAAAACTATATTCTTGTTTGGATAAACTTTTGTATGTAAGTTGAAGTACAAGTTGATTATATAATTTAAAAGAGAAACTTGATTAATTTTATTCTTTTATATATGTATATTTTTTTTAGAAACTTTATCCAAACAAGACATACATTCATTGTTACAGGGATGAAACTGTTGACAAATTAACACCACATGTCATACCATGTGCACTGAAAAAGATGAAAAGTATGGAGAAAATCCAGATCCAAATCCTGCAAGAGCATCAAAAGCTGGGGTTCGTGAGTTTTTTGGGCTTGAAATTTAATTTTTTGTAACTGCAAGAATCTGCTTTATAGCAGATTATGAACCTTGTTTCTGATCTGACCAAAGGAAGTACCTGATTCCCGTAACCTTCTCAAAATCTTCATCATAAGTGCGGGAAAGAAATTTCTTGAAGTTGAAATTGCTGCCTAAAGAAATATTAGCCTGCAATTTCAGCAAAGAAAAAAGCCTTGTTTGGTGTCAGGACGGAATAAGAATGTTTGATAACTTACTCTATTATAATGAGGCTCGATCCAGTAAACCCTAAAGCCAAAACCTATAAACAGTAAATTTGGTCTAAATTCTTGATGCTCAAATAGTACCATGAATTCCTAAGAGATTTGGTTTAGATGATTGACTTACTGCAATGAACCCATTTCGTAGAGTATAGTAATCATCTTTTGTGACTGAGCCATAAAACTGCCGAATAAAGCAGACCTATATAGAACCAACATGACTTTTAATCAGTAAGGTGAATATTTGGATGATTTTCTAGCGATATTTAACACCAGAATCCAAGATTTTTTACTTGTTTTAACTTCTTACTTCAGAAATCAGATGAAAGGAAGACAATAAATAGAAAGAGAGAAAAAAAAGTATAATGAATTTATTCAACTTCACTTGAAACTTACTACTAATCTCGGACAAACCCTTATGCAGCTATATATAATTTAGACAATGAATCATAATCATCATGCATGTTTTTTTTTTTTGGTCCAAAGGAATTATGATGTATAAGTCAACTACTTGCCTTGAGGTTTAAATTCTTTCGAATTTAATGAATTGATTTGTAATTAAAATTATTAATTTTTGAAATAGTTTGTTTAATGTAGCATGATTTTTATTTAGTTGAGAGTGTGAATTTACAGTGTAATAGTGTAACCAAATTAAACTATTACAGTTAAATTTTCATTTTCCTTCACTTACCATCCAAAGCCAAGGAGAATGATAGCTCCAGAAATTCAAATGGCGCTTTCCAATCATTGTTTGTCCTGTATACTGGAACCTTCTTGGGTCTGTAAAAGAAAAGTTTAGGAGGAATAAAAGTAAGTAACACTATATAACAGTGAATGTCATGGTTTGATAACTTCTCATACAAAACCTCAATACAGTGTCTCTATAATGAAAAGTAAATCAAGAACTTAGGTCACCATTAGCTATCTGATATTCAAGTGTTTGGGTCTCCTCCTCCCATCTTTTCCATCTTCTCATCTGTCACAAAAAAATTGTAATGTCAATCATGGATTCACCTAATAAATGGTACGTAACTAGTGACTTATGTTCACTGTTGTGAAGTATGATGACTTTTTGTGATGCTTATACCATCATCATATATGAGAATTATAAAGCTTATTATATATTAAGATGAATATATGAATTTGAATTTTCAATTAAAGTATTGCACTGTTATCCAGCCCTCAATCAAAAAAAGGAAACACATTTTACACATTACCATATTTTGTTTTTAAAATCAGGATGAATTTTACAGTACAGAAAGTGAAGACCAGTTTGTATATGAATACTTTTATTTATAATTGAAATAGAAAAATTCAGTTTTAAGCAAGGGATGTCTGGTTTGAGAGGATATTTTTTGTTTCTGCTTTCAATTATAAAAATGTCATCCTATTTTCGTTTAATTTTTTATCTTGAAAAGTTTAAATTAAAAATTGTAAAAGATGTAGATAGAAAAAGTATTTTTTTTTTTTAAAAAAACCAGAAGGAAATGAAAACATTACGTTTCCTGTAATTAAAAGTGAAAATCGAAAATGAAACAATTTTTTTTTTTTAAAAAAAAAACCAAATAGCCTAAGTATCATGCCAATTAATCATGGTAGAATGAAAATATCAATTATTGTAGGGAAATGATTTTCATTTTTTTCTTTCAAAAACTCTCTTTATAAATATTGATTATATATTCCATAAAAAATTATCATTTAATCATAAGCAGCCAAACCTCATTTGGTCCTGAAATGACTTTAGTTGAAACAAATAGGAGAAATGCAGATGAGAACAATACGTAGCTTATACATGACTTTCTTGGCCCCTATTAAAATAAACAAGTAAAAAAACAATTTTGACTTTCTGATTTGTGTGCTCTTTAATCAATTTATATTGTGGGGCATTATACAATGATAAACAATGGGTATTAGAACGAATAAACTTAGTTGTGCACTTCTATTTTTAATCATCGTTATTGTTTGGATATAATTTAAGTTGGGATCAAATAATTAAATAAAAGGATTGAATATATTGAAAGAATAATCATTTTTTCTTGTGTAATGGTGGACAAGTGGTGACTTCTGACTAAGCAATTAGTATTTTTTTGTGCACTAGAATTTATATGCTGATATAATGCTATACCTAATATTGAAAATTCTACTATAGAAAAGCCAGTGTATGGTTCTTCTCAGGTTACGTGTTATCAAAACTATTGTGTGTAGATAATTCTTCCCTCTAATTTCCACATGATTGAAAATGGTGATTATACATACCTTTGCCTTCCCAAGGCACATTGTCAATGTGCAGAACAAGATGTGAAAAACAGCCAAAAAGGAGATGAATATATTTAGCTGCAGGATTCCATCACTTGAAATTAAACTAACCATACCCTGCACATCACCATAGCAATAAAATAAAATAAAAAAATAGTGATACAAATATCAAAGGGTGCTCGCTGCTCAACTGAACTTCCATTACAGATTGTGCATCAGCAGAAGGAGAAGAGAATAGGATAAAGGGATTTCTTTAACTTGAAGTTTAAAACTGAGACATTATAAGAACAAATTAACACGGCATAGAATATTGACTTAAACTTGTGACTAGTTAAATAAAAATATTTGAATTATATTGCATACTTATATTTATTCTTAAAATTTATCATCTAAATTTGTTCTGTAAGTTTAAATTTTATGTACTTTAGTGTAGAATAATTATATATTAATCAATCAAAGACATATATTATGAAATTCATAGAAAAATCAATAATTTTGACTCTATTGAAATGGTTAATATATTATCTTTATTTCATGAATATTACACAGAAAAATGTTAGCATTACAAATTGTTTAATATTCTTTTATTTTGTAGTTTTTAATTAATAAAGATTATGCCATTACTTGCATCTGTCTTACTGTATGTGTTTAATGAATGGATATAAAACATCTTCAAACTGTTCTCTGCAGTTTTTTTTTTTTTTTTTTTATTTTTTTTTTTTTTTTTTTTTTTTTTTCTAATTTTTTTTATTTATCTACGTACTTAAGAAGCTTGACCATGAAATTAAGATCAATAAAATAATTAAATCGACTTCTTTCACCTTTGCTTCACAATAGTTGACCTCAACTTCAGATTCGTTTGTTGCAGGTGCTACGTCCAATTCTGAGGTTGATGTACGAGTAGCTGATAACCCTGTTGAGTCCACAGCATCTTTGCATGGCAGAAAATATGTTGCCACATCCTTGTTGATGCAGATTTTCGATATTGGCACTTCCGATATGGTGAGAAGAAAGGACATGAAACCGAATTTCATCATTTCTATGATTCAACCCGCAAGAATACCAAATTCATAAGCATTTCATCAAAAGCACAGCTATTTTGTCTCGCATAAACTAACAATAAATTCTCCATCCTTGAAGAAAGTAACATGCATGCAAGTTGCAAATAGAAGATTATTAATGACAAAGTTGATTCCAGAGACACACCAACCTGTTTTGGTTTTAGTCAATGCCCTCCCCAGTGATCTGTCTTTCCTTTTCCTCAAAATCTGGAGCATATACACCAAAACACATATTTTAAAGCTATAATTTCATTCTCTTCATAAATTTATGTTAAAAATATATACTTATTATCGTACAAATGCTCTCTTTTAACAGTGTTTAAAGAATTTATAACCAGAAGTTCTTATTAATGTCATTAACACAACTTTTATTGGAATTTTCAGTGCATTTTCTATCTGAAAAGTATATATATTTAGTTAACAATACCTCAGACAATTTGTGGAGACTGCCCTCAATGATCAAAGATATCAGAAGAAAGAAGAAGCAAAAAACTGAGACAGCCCATGTTGGAGTTTCTTCAAGGGATCTTTCTTCTCCTATCTCCATAAGAACACGCCTTTGATCTTCGTTAATTTCTTCACTTTCTGCCAAAGATATTATCTCCTTCTCTTGATATATCTTGAGAAAAGAGAAGACAACACCTCCTATAATTGTGATGTGTAAGCATATATGTCCATGATAATATATGATAGTTTGTGCCAAGGTGTTGTGATCTTTTTATTGAGACGATGTGTGATACTCACGTACAAGAGGGAAGGGATTTTCCATTAACACAAGAAAGAAAAATTAATAAACTAGTCCTACAAGCAACATATATGCTTTTGTTTTATGGTTGAATCTCGAAACTTACATCGTACATAATGCTTAATTTGGCTAGTTTCAAAGCCGTCAGAGCTGTCAATATGATCAATTTGATGCCTTCTCTTCTGCAATGTCTTCGCCATGTACAGCCAAAGACACACATGGACTAATCACACTAATAATCTATGATTATTGACTAATCAATAGAAGTTTAAATGGCTGCATATTTTATATTTGAAATTAAATGTTATTGCTAATTGGTGGATACATGCATATGTATATATATAATGTGGGAGTTGGTGAGGTGAATTAATTATGAGTTGAAATTTTTCATGTGTTAGACTAACTAGATAGTGTTTACTATATTAATTTTGGATGACTGCAAATTTATTTAAGATTAATTTAAAATTGATTAGACAAATTATATAATCTCTAATGCAATTCAGTTGTAGGTCACTTAAAGTTAAACAATATAGTTAGTAAATTTTACTATTAGTGCAAATAATATGACAATACTTACATAAAAGCTTAATTAAGAAAAAAAAATGTTTTAATAGAGAAAATGTTTTAAATTTTAATATTTAGTTAATGATAAAACTTAAATACTAGTTTTAATAATATTAACTTTGAAGTATTTTTTTTGTGTGTAAAATGTTTAAATCTATGTGACATTATTAAGAAAAGAGAATATAGGTTTAAATTGTTATCAGAATTTAATTAAGCAAATTACATAAAAATTTATTCAAGAAGATAAAAGTAGAAGAGATTAGAAACAAATTAAACTGGTAATATTGGATCACAATGTAAAAATATATTACGTATAATTAATATTGTATTTTCTGATTAAATTCTAACAAATACTTCGTACTAGCAATCTTTTAAGACTTTGACACATGCCTCTCCCTAGACTTTGACACGTTCCAATTGGCCTTTTTACATATATGGATGACTTTAAATAACCATAATGAAATGTAATCCTTATCTCAAACAAAAATTCAAGATATATTTGCTAAGTCTCGAGATTCCTCGAATTGATTCCATGAAACACTGTCTTCAACCAACCTATAACTAATAGCAGGTCAATTAAAACACTTTAATTTCATGACTTTTGAATGAACCATTCTTAGCTCTTAGCAATGATGTTTCACTCCAATTGAACAAATCTTTAGTTGATTAATTTCCTTGTGACAGCTAACATTCACTTAGATGTTGATAATCAACCAACACCTAAAAAGAGAAAGAGGGCATTAAATAGCTTCATCCTTGAATTGATTAATAAGTTGTAACTGTAATCCGATAACTCATAAGAGTCATTAACAACAAAAACTCATACTTAAAGAGATATATAAATACTCAAAAATCATATTTATTATTATATAAGTTTTTAGCAACTCTATGGAACAAAAAATCATACTTTATTTATAGTCAAACACAC
>Ga0209700_105253_pt1 | contig 22065 bp, 7 predicted proteins | sample SiratroredBW_FD_187528 | JGI IMG/M metagenome (GOLD analysis project Ga0209700, IMG submission 187528) | Root nodule microbial communities of legume samples collected from California, USA - Siratro red BW (SPAdes) (version 2) | ecosystem: Host-associated > Plants > Roots > Nodule | place: USA... | reverse complement strand
TATATATATATATATATATATATATATATATAATCATTCCAACCTGGAATGAGGTCGAAGTGATACTTAGAAAGGAGTAGTGAATAAAATTAGAAAATGGTTTATTAGGTAGGAGAATAGACATTTATCTTTTACGAGTAGACTTTGCTTAATCAAGCTAGTCCTCATAGTCATTTCATTGTACTACCTCTCCTTTTTTAAAACACCACCAAAGGTATAAGGGATAGTTAAGTTTAAAAGGAACTTTCTGTGAGGGTGGAATGCTTAAGAGTAGGAAAATTTCTTGGATAAAGTAGAAAAATTAGTGTAAACCTAAGGATCTAACACAATTTAATATTGCACTCTTGTGTAAGTGAAAATGGAGGATGGAAACTATTAAACAATGATTGTGGATGGAGATGGTGAAGTCCAAATATATGACTCAGGCCGACAGAAAAAATAGGCAGCAACAGGGGAGTTAGGATTCTGAGATGGAAATAAGTGGAAATCAAACTTAAAATGAAGGAAAAGGTGGTTTGAATAGGAAAAAGGCTTTCTCACAAGTCTCATGGTAGAAATAGAACATCAGACACGAAGATGCATGGATATGGAAAAAGGAAGAGGGATACGAATACATGGTTAAATTGGCATATGGAAAGTTGCAGAGTGAATTGAAAGGAAATACATATTTTTGTAATAAGTAAACGTCTTTTCATAATCACAACATTAAACAGAGTAGCAATTAGACAAAATTTCAGCCAGGTGTGGATGTATGGTGAGGGGTAAATATCACGAGGGGGTGGTCAAAGGTAAACATAGGTAGAAAACTGCAATAACAGGGGGCATCATTCTGCTAGACAGTATACAGGTTTGACTGTATGAGGATTGAGAATTAGGTAATCCAATTTACCAAACATGTTTGGAACAGGGATGCTGCTATTTTGGTGTTGTATTTCAGGTCACAAAAAATATTATTTAGAATCCAGCAGTGCAGTGCATATGCAACTATAGCAATCCAGCACAGCAGTGGCAGAACCAATCCATCAAGATGTAAAAGCAATCTTATACTACTGCTAGGGACTGCCGAAACATTAGTGTAACAGAGGATAGAGAAGTAACAGACCAACAATGTGCACCTATATGTTGAGAAGTATTGAGAAGTTTTGTTTGACATTCATTCTGTGAACAATGAATCTGGAAATGGGTTGAAGTACTCCATTGTAATTTATATTTATATAATTCTTTTCTGGTGATAAAAAACAAGATAAATTTCTTGATGAGAAAACACGCGAGACGAAATTGAAAATTTATTTTCTGAAGTAGTCTTCAGTTGATGATTATTGGCCGTCATAATAGACCTTGATACCCTACACATAACAATCACGGGACACTTCAATATTTAGGTGCTCTGACTTTTACTACACGACACCTGCAACACTCTTCCACGTTCATTTGTTTCTGGATAATATCAGAACTTCTTGATAAAATCATAAATGTGAGTATTGATTTCCTCAGCTGCTTCTTCATTATTGAAGTGCGCTACTCCTTTCTGCACAATCACTTCTTTTAAATTTGGTACATCTTCTTTGAAACCTCCACCGTGGATATAGTCCTTCATGTTTAGTGAGGTGTATACTAAGTCCAACTCACCTGTGATAAACTTTACCGGCACTTTGATTTTCACTCCACTCCATGGTGCTGTCAGCTCCCAATTTCTGCAAACACATAAAGTTAACTAATTAATTGTCCTTCTAATGTATGATCCTTATCATGTTTTCCAAATACTTTGCCCCGAAATGGATTATGCTAGGAGAAACAATAAATTAATCACATACAGGTTCATATTTCGGTAATAGTTCAAGGGTCCTGTGAAGCCCGTTTTCTCGAATTTGGATACATAAAAGGCAAGATCATCTTGGGTGAGCCAAGAAGGCAAGGTGTCAGGCATATCTGGATTGAATCCGGTTCCATACTCTCCCTTGGGAAAGATTGGAGGACCAGGTTTGCGATTTGTGAGGATGTTTTTTAGCACATACTCAGTCCCAACTTCTGCCATCTGAGCCTCCATTTCGCCTGGTTTCTGTCATAAGTTTTAAGAAAAATTATTACCATAAGATGTAACATTACTCCACTAAATTCTCCTTTCATTTCACATGAAAAAGATTAATTCAAAGCTTTATAAGCATCTACCAATAAAAGAACTTAAAAGTAAAAAAAAGAAAAACAGTGCTTGGGGAAAAACAATATACCTGAAATCTACAGATGTAGAAGTCGTCTCCGTGCAAAGCACGCATGCCATCGACGGTTCTGACGTTGGGGTCTCTGTGAAGGAGAGGAACACTGAGGCAGACATAGGCCTTCACTTTTTCAGGGCGAAACATGCAGAGGAACCAACCTATGATGGCTCCCCAGTCATGAGCCACAAGGAAGACTTGTTCGACACCCAGAGACTCTATAAGCGCAACGAGATCGCCCACTATGTGAAAGCAGGTATAGCTGGTGATTGAAGCTGGTGCCTCTGTGTCACCGTAGCCACGTAGATCTGGTGCAACAGCGTGATATCCTCGGGAGCTCAGAGCCAGAATCTGGTGGCGCCACGAGTACCAGAGTTCAGGGAAGCCATGGAGGAACAAGACCACAGGACCTTCTCCTTTCTCTGCAACATGCATTTTTATGCCATTCACTTCCACTGTTCTGTGCACTATTCCCTCCATCTCTCTCTTTGCACGAAGATAACTTTGACAGTTGCGACGGTGTTGATACTTTTCTGGATAATGTACATGCTTTCGCTTCTCTTTTATTTCTCACTCTATTTACCTTTATCTGAATCATGCTCTAAAATTTGCTGCAGTGACTACTCATAAAAAGATAGAGGTGGCAGATATGAGAAAACCAACTTTTAATTAGAAAAGTATTTTTCAGTAAATAAACATATTTGAACTTTGATAAATCACTTTTTAAGAATACTTTTTAAGCATTGATGCAATATATACTTTTTCTGACTCTCTGGATATATAAATAGTTGTAATTAATTCATATTCATTGAAAAATTGGTTAATTAATTTAATTAAATATATAAATATAATATTTTAAAATAAATATCAAACTTATTTTGTACCTAGATAATGAAAAGTAAGTAGTAGAGTTTTAATTTTTAAACCGATATCTTCAATTTGTAGAAAACGAAGTGGTTAAAACTTGGCACAAAAATTATAGAATGTGAATTGTGGTTCTTGTTTTCAGAAGATATCACCAACATGATTAAGTTAATATGAACCTTGGATTCTTGTGATTTTTATTTATTTTTCCATCAAATGACAGCTGAGTTTTTCGCATGCATGTTTCACGTGTCAATAAAGAAGATCAGGAAGATTTCAATCTTCTGTCTCATCCAAACGAAATTCTGGATAAAAGAGGAAAATAATTTGAAAGGGTTAATTTATTCAATACAAAATCTTAATTCTTCTATATGTATTTTCATTCAAATTTGTTAGATTCTAAATTGTTTAATTTTGTATGGGACTTTATTAAATCTTTCTGTATTTATTTCTATATTTTTATAATAATTTTTTTGGATGTTAATTATTATTAAATTTATTAAATAGTTGTTGGATAGGCCTAATTAGTTAGAAAAAACATAAATTAATCAGTTAAATTTTTGCAATGAGTTTCGACTCATTACATAATATTTTATGTTTATGAGAAGAAATGCTCGTAAAATTACTGTGAAAAAGCTTTTTATTTTTTATTCTCTTAATAAAAAAATAAAATTAATATAAAATATCTTTACGCCGACCAAAACTTTTTGTTGCGGTCCAAAATCATGGTCCCTCTTTACGTGTCGATGAAGAGCGTGATGAAGTCTCCAGAATCACTTACGTTTGAGCTGGGTTATTATTTGAGTCATATATGTGGTTAGTATAATGCGATGAGTTATCATAAATGTGGCCTAACATTGAATTTCACAGTGGTGAATGATGGGATGTTATTGAGTAATAAATTTACAGTTTTCTTTGTAATAATTTCCTTTTGAACGCACAAACTGTTCTTAATCAATTAAATTTAAATTGGAAGAAGATTTGGAGTTAAGAAACGGTTGACAATTTCACAATTAATTGAAATTAAAACAATTAAGTAAACTATTGAAAAAAAGTTATTGTTTGGGAGGGAAGCTTCTAGGATCAAAGATTCACACAAGGATTGCGTCTTAATCCTGAAAAAGGACTTCAACTCACACACGTAAGATAGATATGATATAATTGTGAAGACAAGAAACTTAAAGGGTTATCCAATATTATGAGGATTTGCATATTAAAATTTACAATATACTTGAGGAGTTTTCTTGTGTTTCATCAAATCAATTCAAATTGTATTTATTGATCAAATTATTTTTAGGTGAATCACATTTTAATTTGTTTGTGCGTTTCTTAGGTGAACCCCTTAGTCTAAAGCAAAACAAATTTGTAAAGAAAAAAGTACAGCGTGATTCTCGTGGCTTCATCAATGAGAAAAGTTGTTGGAGCCATTGAATTTTGAGTGGAACTTGGGAATACAGGTGAAGTTCATCAAATGCCTATAATTTAGCTTACAATTATAGACTTGTTCAAAACTGCTTTAAAAAAGAGTAATTAGATATAAAGTTAGTCCTTAAATTCACTAGTAGATATACACTAATGCAAAATATTATTATAGTTCTTACGCATTAATTGTTTTTCAAAATATTAACATTTTCATCAAGTGTACCCTCTGGATGCTCGTCGGTACTTTATTTGCTTTTAAAACGATATTCAAACACTACATTTTATTCTTTGGTCTTTTCATTTCTTTAAATTGAGGCCATTTAGCTTTTAAGTCTTACAAGTATATAAAGTCAAATAAGTAATATAAAAAAAATGACAAGTGTTGAATGTAACGTTATTAATTGAGCTGCAGCTAATAGTAGCTTAAACAAGAAACCTTTAAAAATTAAATACAGAATAAATTTCAGTTATTGAGTTGTAAAAAGAAATAGAAAATAAAGTATAAATACAGTAACATCTTAGGATTGAACTTATTAACTCAACTTCTTATATTCTTTACTATAAAATGTTTTTAATTATGCACAAATAATATTCATTCAATCCAATTCCTTTTGTGTATTGAAATTTTTAGGCAAATTTTTTAAACTAGTGTAATTTTCTTTTTTAAATTTTTAAAATGGTGTATATTTTATTTTATTTCCTTATATGGGTAAATTGCGCAGAGATTGCACAATATCATTGTGAATAAATCGTTCTATTATTGCACGATTTAATTTAAAATATATGAAATCGTGAGAAGATAACACAATTTAGTTAAAGTAAATGAATGAAATTGTGGAATAAAGGTACGATTTTAATTAAGTAATTAATTGATTAATTGAAATTGTTAGGCTACTGCAAGAGTTTAGGGTAATTAATTCTCCCACCTTTCCTCTCCTCTATTTTTGGTTGTTGTATTGGGTTGTGCATATAAAATTAAATTAGGATTAATTCATATTGATAAAACCCTTTTGAAAATTTTGATGAAAATGAAAATGTAGTCATTGAAATTAATTAATTGTCATTTAAGTAATTAAAATAAATGTGAAATTAATTTGAATGGAAGAATATGAAGAAAAAGTTATTCCTTTTAATTTGAATGGTTTATATATAGAGAAAATTTAAATTATTTAAATTGATTATGGTTAACTGAGTTGACAACTCTAGTGGAAGTAAGACTTGACATGGAAGTAAGACTTGACAGACATATGGATGAAAATAGTGAGTGAAGGATGAATCTTTATCACTTGAGAGAGTTTAAGGTTAGATTACATTGATGAGGGTACATGAATATGGTTTCCAATCAGCCATTCAATTTGTTTTTGGGATTTAAATATACCAACAACCATACCAAAATACATGATTTTGAATTTGTTTATATGCTATGCTTACAACTCTCAACCTTAAATATCTTTCCTTCAGAAATTTGTTTTTTCTTGTAGTTCATTCACAAGAAACCCTAAAGCTTAGAAGGTAAATCTTGTTAGTCTCCTTGTTACTGAGGTTTGTTAATCTCCTTGTTTAGAGTTTAGGATTTGGAGTTTAGGGTTCAGGGTTTTGTTCCTATATAATTTTTAAACTCTATCAGGAAACTCATCCTACATTTTTTTTTTTTTGCTTTGTATCCTTTTTAATGATCTTCAATTAAAGCAATATCCATAAAATATGAGCACACTAGAACAATGAAATTATATTATAAAATTGAGAAATAAATAAAAAAATGAACAAAAAGTAAAAATGGAAGACACATATGAGAATGAAAATATTCTCTCTATTTTTTCTATCAAGAACAAAGCAAAGGATTGAATATATATACAAGTAGTATACCCTTTATATGTCTAGTTAAAAAGAGAGAAAATAAAACAAAAACTAGTAGATGTTAGATATCTATACAAGGAGAAACAACTAAGAACTAAAAAAGATTACAATTTGATTATGTCATAAAACACAAAATAACAAAATTGGTAACAATTTAATTATGTAAGACAAAATAACTTAATTGATGATATTAGCTTTCTTTTATAAATATAATATCTATATCTTTTGACAACTTAGAAAGACAAAAAGGCATAAACAGAAATAATGAACATAACATGTATTATTTTCCAACAATACAACATGCTATAAGAGTCTCACCAAGATCAACCACAACCTTCTTATCAACATGTTGGGTCTTCTTCCTATTTTTCCACAGTTTTATGTTGGTTAATTTGGTCTTAAAATTGATGTCCACTACCCAGGTCATCATCAACACTTGTCTTTTCATTCTCCACACCAATTAGTTCTCTACATATGCAATTTTTTTCCTAGTCAACTAGAACGTTTTTCTAGTACATCAAATATGTTTAAACTTCAACATTTACCTTTTTATCTACATACTATCTGACGTCATCTATACAATATTATCATCATACAATGTCCTTACAAGGATAATGAAGATGATATAATGATGATGATGAAGACAACAATGATGATTCATCTCCACTTCAATCCAACAATCACCTTCCATAAAGGCCTAGAAGACAAACAAGAAGATCTTATGTGACATTTTTCTCTAATAGATAAATTACTTGATGTAACATAACAATATTCATATTATAATTTAATTACAAATTACATTATTAACTTTCCTTCTTACTTTATCTTGGAATCAAATTTATAGTTTCAAATTTTTCAATTTTCCTACATTTAATTACTAATCTCTATATTTTTAATATATCTTTTTTTTGTTATAATTTCTAAAACATTACCCACTCTTATTTATTTCTCAATTGTATAATATTAATTTTTAATTTCATAATTAATATTTTCATATAAAAATTAATACTAAAATATCAAAAAGAAATAATATATTAGGTAAATCTAATGCATAAGAATGCATAAGTTATGTAAAGAGTCACCAATTTAATTTAAAAAGAACTTAAGTTGTTTCACATGACACAACTTCAATTTAAATAAAAAATAAATAAATATCAATTAACATTAATCAAAGTCATAATTGTCAAAACCATTTCACCTCTCGCACCATTTCACCTCTCAGAGAAGTCATGTCCACTTGAGAGACCTCCTTATAAGAAATTCGTGTCATAAAAGCTCGACTTATTCATATGAATAATTTTTTAAAAACTTATCTATTTTAATATTTTATTTTTACAAAATTACATCATCTTAAAAGGATTTTCTAAGATAACAAAAGTTCGAATTTATCTTATACTGAAACAACTTAAAAATTGAAAAAAGAAAGTTATTCCAACAAAACCTTCACAAAGTTTAATGTTTATCACAATTTAAAAAAAAAAAAAAAGACATCACAATAATTTATCTTACTTCCGAATACACACACTTAAGATAAATTTATTGATGAGAAAACATGCACGAAATGGAAGATTTATTTTCTAAAGCTGTCATTAGTTGATGATTATTGACCGCCAATCGAGCTTCATACCCTACATATAACAATTACCGGCCACTTCAACTATATAGTTGCACTGTGTTTAACTACACGATACCTGCGACACTCTTCCACGTTCATTCGTTTCTTGATAATATCAGAACTTGCTGATAACTGCACAATCACTTCTTCTAAGTTTGGCACATCTTCTTTGAAACCTCCACCATGGATGTACTCCTTCATGTTTAGTGAGGTGTATACCATGTCCAACTCACCTGTGATGAACTTCACCGGCACTTTGATTTTCACTCCACTCCACGCCAGGAGTACCATAGTTCAGGGAAGCCATGGAGGAACAAGACCACAGGACCTTCTCCTTTCTCTGCAACATGCATTTTTATGCCATTCACTTCCACTGTTCTGTGTACTACGCCTTCCATCTTAGTATTAAATCTAATTAAACGCTCTCTTTGGTTTTTAAGTGTTATTGGAATCCATATACCCGTATTAATATAGGAATAGCAATTCACTGCTTTCTTCTATCTTTTTCATTTCTTCCTATCGTGATTTGACAAAGGAAAAAAGAAACTTTTACAGCCGCTCCAGGACTATTTGACAACCATGACCACCTCGCAGCCGGCTCTATTATTATAGTTTGTTTCAAATGAATTATCTAATGAGTGACTATCTTTTTGGGATAAAATGATTGGTAGTTTTACTTGGGTAGCGGCATGCTCATGATCTTTCCTTACAAGCTTACTTTCTTTTCATTTATATAGATTCAATAAAATAGATTATATTTTAAATTAATATTTATTTAATCAGATCAAATTGATTTTTTTAATATAATTAAAATTTGAGTTAGTTTAAATTTAAATCCATTTAATTTAGATAAAATTAGCATTGAAATATTTGGTAAATTTACATTTTATTTATTTGAACTAATTATTATTTCTTTTACTAAATAATTAAAATATTAAATTTTTTATTTAATTTCAATTCTAATTATTCCTTTTATTCTTTCATACATTAATTTCTTCACCATTAAATTAGTTTTGCTTAAAAAAATTCTCAATTTTTATAATCTAATAATATGAACACTCGAGTATGTCTAATGCATATACTTACTTTTACTATAAAAACTTATTGTTTTATAAATTTTCTTATTTCCTTTCATTCTTATATATGGAAAACAAAAGAATAGTTTATGTGATAAATAAAATTTGTTGATTCTTTCAGGTCCGTTGTTAAAGTTTAAGTTTATCCGCTTGTTAACAAACATTTATGTCAGGTAAACTTTGTATAGATTGAATTAGGTACAGGAGTTAATGATATTTTGATTTAAGTGGATACTTCCATCAATAATTTTTTTTATCAACAATAAAAATATATAAATAAAAAATATTTTAATAAAAAGTGTATCGATTCTTTTAAAATAAAATAAAAAATCTTACTCCAATATTATTTTTGACATTTAAAAATAACAAAAACCTTTTTTTTAATGAATGATGATTCTACACCAAATAAATAACTAAGATAAATTACAATAGTTATATAACATTTAAATAAAAAGTCACTAACAGCGATTTTAACATTATTCAAATAACTTGGATTTTGAAACATAGTGATATGAATATTGTGTGACACAATGTGTGACAAAATACATTGGATACATTGGTACTTCTATTTAAATTGTAGTAGTTGAATTATCCACCTCATTTCAACTACAAGTTATACTTTGTATGCTAGAAATTGTGCTTTTTCATATCCTGAAAATGAAACTATGAACTTTTTTCATTCCTCAGTTAAAACCTTCAACCAACACTGTATTGACCAATAATAACTTAAATTTAAGATGATAAAACATTAGTTGATACCTAATAATAATGATTCGACACATTCAAATCAAAAATATATTTTCGCATAACAAGTAAAAAATCAGTTAAAACCAACAGCGTTTTCTAAACTAAACAATTTAAAAAAAATGAACATTAATTTTAAATTTTTTAAAAATCTAGAAAAACATTCAATTTAATCAGATTAGATGTAAAATTCAAAAATATAAATTTGAAATTGAAATCTATTGACTAAAATTATATTTAAATGATTTGGGTAGGTATCTGTACCTTTCTATGTGTAAATAATTGTTCATTTATAATGAAGAATTTAAAGAAGGTCACACTTTTTATATTAGATTGTCTGTCTTAAATTGTCCACCGAAACTTACGTGTGTTTTTGTCCAAAGATCAGGTACATCTTCGAAAGAGTCGCAATACCTTGTCACGGTAAATAATAAAATATATTTATTTAATACTGAAATAAATTATTATTTTATTATTATATAATATTTTATTAAAAAAATAGATATAAAATGAAAGTAATTCATAAACAATGTCAAAATATAATTTTTCTTCTAAAAAATAATCTCTGAACGAGCTGTATATCCTGCTTTCTTCTGCCTTTTCCATTTCTTCCTAATGTGAGAAATACCCACGTTCACATATCACCGAGAGAGCCCATCTTTTTACAGCACAGACTAAATATATTATAAATATAATATTTTATTATGAAAAATAATTGTTTTCTGGAACAGTGATATAAAAGCTCGTTCATTGAAATTTATTTTCTATAACTTGTCCTTTTTTTCATGTACTGGTAACTCAGAATTCTTTAACAATATAATAATCACGTTTGCACTGATGATGGTATTCTAACAAGGGATAGTGCAAAATTATATATAAACAAGTGATAAATTATTTTGTTTTTTCATTATACGAGGATATATTTGCTAACATCAAATGTATAGTGTATAGACGTAGTTAATTTGACTAATTGATTAGTAATATTTTGTTTTCTTTAAAATATAATATTTTGGTATGATTATTATTCTATTTGAGTTTTTATTATTTATATATTATTATTATGTTCATTTATTAAATTTAAGAGTATCTAGAAAAATATAATTATATGAATTTTACAATTGATTGTGAATTATTATGAGTTGTGATAAAAAAATACATGATATAACTAATTGTATTATTTTTCTTTCCATGTTTTATAGTTGCGCAAAAATTTAATTCAGCCTCTTACGCGATTTTCTAATTTTTTGTGATGATTATAACTGGTTATTTCTACCTGGATGGTGAATATAAAGATTATCAGTTTTTTTCATTGGTAAAAATGAATTAAATAATATAGAGTATTTTAAGAATGCTTTAACCGAAAAAGTGATTAAGTCACATGTAAGTTTATTGGTATTAAATGTTAAATAATGAATGGCTACCCCTACTTGTTAGCTAGTATTCATTTTCCAGAAACCAGTTATCAATTTATTCAGTGCAATGGTCTCTTTAACTACTGTATATGGCGGTTGTTCTGAAACTATATCTATGTAAATTCAATAAAATATATTCTATTTTAAATGAATTAGATTAAATCGATTTATTTTTTAAATCTAATTAAAATTTGAAATTAGTTAAAATTTAAATCCATTTAATTTAGATAATGTTTGCATTAATCTCACTTATGTCTCAACAAAATCATAAGGCAGAAAATTTTAGTGTTCTATGTTAAGACTCTAGATGGTCTAAGACCCTCTAGATGGTCTAAGACCACTTGATGTTCAAACGACTATATAATCTAGTTTTAAATGTCTTTATGGCCAACAGTCTAGTGATTTATTCTTAAGGAAATAAAAGAGTTATGTGCTTCTGTGATAACTTTATTTAACTTTCATAAATTGCGAATCCATTTGAATTGTTTCCTTATGAATAATTGAAGTATGAATGCTTAGAAGAATCAAATCTGAAGTTTTCTTATAAAGCTTCTACAGTGATAAAGACGAAACTTTAAAGAAGTTTATGCCAAATTAAAGCTTAGTTGTTTTGAGTTTCAACTCAACTGTCATTTTTGAAGACGAAGAACACTAGAGAAGAAAAGTATTTACAAATTTGACAATTATTAGTGTTATATAGTCTTTTCTCAAGTGTTTGTTTTTGGGTGTTTGCTAAATCTCTAATTCTTCACTTTGTGACAATAATCCTATGAGTTTGAATTGTGCTCTAAGAGAGTTTTTATATCTCTTGAGAGTTTTTAATCTCGCAGGGAATGTCACCAATTTCATACCCAATTTCGTCAGAGCTTTCTAATCTTGCAGGGAATGTCACCAATTTCATATCCAATGAAAAAAAAAAAAAAGTTTCTTATCAATTCTTGGAAAGATTAAAAATTAATCATTTTGTTTGAGTTCGATTTTATTATTTTTTATTTTTCTTTTATTGTCAAAAGTTATAAAAATGTAATCTTTTATTGTATTGTCTTTCTCTTATTTTTATTTTAAAATAAAACCTAAAAAAATATGATTTGATTTTTTACTCTTTTTATTTTTTTAGAAAAAAATAAAAAAAATATAAATGTAGTTCATGTTTTCATTTGCTTATCATTTTCATTTTAGAAATTAAAATTAAAAAAAAAGGTTTCCTCCCATTTCATTTTTTATGAATTAAAAAAAACAATTTTTAATAAATAATAGAAAAGAGAAAAAAAATAAGAAAAGAAAGAATAAAGAAAATTTTGGTCCATTCTAAAAAAAAACTGTAAAAATGAAAAATTGGTGATTATAAAATGGTGTATTTATCTTATTGTCAAATTCAAAACCCTATAATTAATTTTCTTTGTGATAAGATAATTACATAGCAAGTCTGAGCGGATTTGATACTTGGACTTTTGTCCATTTACTACTATCGGAAAATTGGTATGCTTGCCAAAGAGTTGTCATATATCCTATATCCTGCTCATGACACTTTATCAAACCTATATTGAAAGTTTGTCACCTACTCCAAGTCCACTAAAACAATCATCGCCACCTATTATCACCTACCAATGCAAGATAGAGTGATTGTTTCGATATTACATGGCGAGTCCTCTTCATCAAGTTCTTCATCATCATCGCTCAATGCAATGGCTATTATAATGAGGATTATGGTTTGCACATTGCTCTTCAAATACTCGTAATCCTTATCCTATATACATTGCTCTATCATTAGTTGTGTCCATCCTATTTGTCATTTATCTCATCTATGTCTTCTTTACAATTCCTAGAAATATGAATGAAAGTACATGATCATCCTAGATGGTGACAAGCCATGATTGTTGGAATACAAGCTCTTGAACATAATAGCACATCAAAATTAGTTCATCTTCCACTTAGGAAGAAGGCAAATGGATGTAAACCGATTTACATCATTAAAGTTAGGCCAAATGATGAAGCTAATCACCTTAGAGCTAGATTGGTAAACGAAGGACACACTTAGATATGTGGTCTTGATTATAATGATACTTTTTCTCATGTGGCAAAACATTACTATTATTAAACTCTTCTTTGCCATAGTAGCTATCTCTTGGAAATTTTGTTTACTTGAATGTGCTTGTTGATAAGATAATCATTATAGGAAATAATAATGCTAAAATCTCTTAGCTAAAGAAGCATTTATGCAACCATTTTCAGACCAAGATCTTTACATTTCTCATACTTTCTAGGCATTGAAGTGGTTCAACCAAAGGAAGGCTTTTAATTTCTCAAAGAAAATAGGCTTTTGATATCCTAAAAGAAACAAGCATGATTGAGTAGACTCATGGATACTCCTATGGATCCAAATTAGAAAGTAATGGCAAAAGAGAATGTACGGTTCTCATACCTTGAGAAATATAGAAAACTTGTTCCAAAAGCAGAGAGTTCATTCCATTTGGTCATTCAAACTCATCTCCATCCCACTTAATAAATAAAAGAGTCAGAAACCATAGCCACCAAAGCCTCATTCACATTATTCATACACCACAATCAACATAAGCCATCGAATAATCTATTAATTAAGAATCTGATCTATGTTAGTGAGAGTTAAGTCAATTCTCTTATAGTCGTCCCCCTATGAACTATTTCACAATTTTAACAATGTGATCTATAGCAGAAAAAACTTGTAATTCTGCGTAGTTACGATGCATTCCAGACTTTACATATAAATAGTAACTGGACTAAAGCCAATAGGCAAGACTAAAAAGATTTAAAGCCGTAGACAGTTCTAACAACATTAAGTTCATGAATCATACCCATTGATAAGCACCTTCTTGTGTTCCATCCAGCACTGTAACTGTATCAGTCTCGGATCTCAGGCTACTCTTGTCCTTAAGCAAATCCCTTACCTTAAATTAACGAAAACCAAAGTAAGAAAAAGTTGAAACATAACAAATTGCACATAGCTGCTAAATCATTGAATTGAGAAAGACACAGAAGTAGTCACCGCTTGCAAGATCCTATCTGATGCATCTCCTTCCAAAGCCCTCAAACCCGCAGTTGCCTGCAATAGCACACAAACTCAATGTAATTAGGACCCAAACCTCAATTAACACACAGCCACACACTCTGAATTAGCGTATGTTTGGATGTCAGTTGGAAGAACTAAAAAGTACTCCTAAAACCATAACCTCTTCCTTCTTCATTTTGTGCATTTTCAGGAATATGAATCAGAATGCCTAAGAGGACGGTCCCAACTTTCTTTCTAAACATAGGGTCAGTAAATATAAATTTAACAACATTCACCAAGGTTAACCAGTAGTAAAGAAGCGATTAAATTTAGATCCCTAAAAATTTTAAACGAAAAGTCTTCAATCCTATAACAATTAACAAAATTTGGTTGTCTGTGAATTGCACTAACCTTGCAACTCTGGCTTATGATGAGGAAATTGAAGTTTGGCTACGCACCCGCATGCCATCCACCTGTTTGGGGTAAACAAAATTGAATTGGAGATATGCTGACCAATAAGTGTCATCTTCAAAGATATAGTGTTAAAGTGTCATTGGATCTCGTCTTAATCCCATAAAGAAAAACCTCGTTCTCTTGTTACCCTTCTGGTCTCAGGTTGGCGAAGAAAATTTTTTTCCCTATCAAATTTACTGGGTATGTCCTTCACTATATTTGTAAGACTATCATTTTCAAGTTCATTAGGTTCTAAACCTTTCACCAGGTCCTCCTTTGCCTGTTTCCCAGAAACCCATGCCTGAAGCATTTCTTCTGTCTTTGGTTCCGGAAGGAAGCCTTTCTCTTGCATCTCTGCATAATATCTGTGTGCTTCTTCTAGTTTTCCATTTAGAAACAGCCCATGAATCAGTACTATATATGAACTACGATCATGACTGATTCCATCTTCCCTCATTGCATCCCATATCTTAAATACATCATCAAGCTGGCGCCAGCGGCAAAACTTTCTTATCAACATTATATAAGTCTCAATTGTTGGGTAGCATCCCAGCACTCTCATTTTGTCCAAGAGCTCAAACACTTCTTCCTTGGTCCTTAACATACGAAAGAAAGCATGGAACGTTTGAATTGTTGGGGATAGGCGCCGCTCCAACATCTCATCAAAAAGTTGTTTAGCTTCATCAACTTTGCGAGCTTTACAAAGAGGCTTGATCAAGGAGTTGTAAGTAACAACATCCGGAATAATGTTGTTGTCCTCCATTTTTCCAATCAGATTAACAGCTTCTTTCACAAGCCTACCCTTTGCTAGAGCATAAATTACCGCATTATAAACCTTCCTATCGGGAGCGATCTTCCTTTTATTCATCTCGTCAAACATCCTAAGCACCTTGTAAAGTGTACAAGATTTTGAATAGCAAGATATGATACTTCCATAAGATACAACATCGTGTTTGATTCCTCTCTTGCTCATCTCCTTCCATATTCTTTCTGCCTGACTAGTGCTAACAATCAAATTACACCATCCATTCAGAATTATGTTAAAGCTTTTAGTGTCAAGTGTGAATACATTTTTGTTGCAGAACAGTAAGTTCTCAGCATCCTGCACATTCTTATACCGGCAAAGGGCAGAAAGAAGGCTATGAAATTCCTCGAGCCCAATTTGAAAGTTAAACCGTTTATAAGCATAGAAAGTATTGATAGCCCTTGCAACATCACGTATAGCACAGTATCTCCTGATCATGATCAACAGTGTCTGTGGAGTGACAAGAGACGGACCAGTTCTACCTCCTCTCATTTCCTCAATTAAGGTCCAAGCAGTATCAAACTTCCTCATTTTGCCAAGAATGGAGATCATAGAATGATACTCCCGAACCGAATGAGCATACCCGGGCTGCTTGCCAGCCCATAAGAAAAATGTGAAAGCCGCTTCCCAATCATTGCGAGTTTTTGAAAGGACCTCCACAACCAGCTCTTGTGATAGCGCCACTCTGCAATGCTCAAGCTTCTGCCTAATGTCAGATGGTCCAGAACCCTTCTCATGCATTATATCCAAAATGGTTTTAACATCTTGGACAAGATCATCATCTAAATGTAACTTACTACAATTGGTACCATTCTTATCTTTATTCGTGCCATGACCATCATCATAATCATCATCTTCATCCCCTTCCCCATTATCGTCATCACTCAAGGCCTCATGTGCAGGGGCATCAGTTGACTCCCCAAGGCTTCTGGTTGAAGATGAAGTAGAAAAGGGCCTAACTGATGAACCAAAATTTGGCGGAGCTAAAAATGTTTCATACTTGAAAGGGTTAAAGAAATCGAAAGCATCTCCCACAAGGAGCTGTTCTACCGTATGACAACGATTAACAACGAGTGAGTTATGGTTGATGCGTAATAGCCCAACAGAGAGAAGAGATAATTTAGACCCGATTCTGTTCATGACTGACAAATAAGAAATGCACAGTTCAATCTATCGAAATTGTCCACTGTCAAGCACCTTCACACAACTACTCTTACAATACCAAAATCTCCTCAACTTTCGACTCCTCCTTCTCGAGTCTCTCGTTCCACCAAGCCCTGCCGAACGCCGTCGCGCCTCCACCTCCTTGGGCTACCTCACTGCCGCAAGCCTCGCCGCATCTCGCCGAAACCTCTCCGTGCACCGCTTGCACCTGCCACCGATGCCCTAATCCTTCTTCGAATGCGTGAACGAAGAAGATTTTTGAGAAAAGTGAGTGGCAGGCACAAAACCAAAAAAAGGAAAAAAAAAAAAAAAAGGAAAAAAAAAAAAAAAAGTGCTGAAATGGTTGGGCAATCTGGATTCAGGCCCTCTAATCACTGTGTGCACCACTCTTTCTGATATATGCACGTTTTTAAAAAAAATAAGGGATCTGGGTTCATTTTACTGACCCAACAGTTTGGCTCTTTGCACCCTATTTCTCGCGCATTTTGCACCCTGCCATGGGGTTTGGGTCTGAAAGAATGGACTTTCCTCTGCTGACCCGTCATTTTTTTTACAACCTGTTCTTTTAATACATGCACCACATTGGAAAATATAAAAATAAAAAAAGAATTAGCTCCTACATTTGCCCCAATATTTTTATTAAACATTTTGTAATTTTTATATACCACCATATTTCTATTTTTTTATGCAATTTCATTTCATTTTCCAAATTTTTTCTAACTCTATATTTTATTTAATTTTTTAAAATTAAATATAAATATTAAATATAAATACTTTTCTTACGCTGTATTTTAAAAAGATAATTCGATTAAATATTCTCTCACGATCATGTAAAAATTAATTTAAAAAAAAATACTATTTTATCTAGATATTCAAATGACGCGTGACACAATATCTGACACAAATTTTTAAAAATTATCTTTTATTCATTTTTTATTTGTAGGAGTATTAAATATATATGATAGTTCTTTTTTGAACTCCTACTATCAAATCATAAATTTTTTAAAATATAAAAATATCAAATTTTAAAAATAAAAAAATATCAAATTTTCAAAATTAAAAGATATCAATATCCTCTTAAACCATTTAAAACTATGTAAAAGTAGGGTCAAATCTTTGTTGGCCCTAAAATTAAAACAATGTATTTTTTTTTTATTTTCATTTTTGTTTCTTTTTTTAAAAAAATAAACATTTAAAAAAAAAAACATACAAAATTATTGCCCTGTAATGGTTTTTTGACTCTTGGCCACTGTGTTCCAGGCTCAATTCGTTTTGGGATCAAAACTTATTGATAAAATCATAAATGTGAGTATTGATTTCCTCAGCTGCTTCTTGATTATTGAAGTGAGCTACTCCTTTCTGCACAATCACTTCTTCTAAATTTGGCACATCTTCTTTGAAACCTCCACCATGGATATACTCTTTCATGTTTCCTGAAGTGTATACCATGTCCAACTCACCTGTGATAAACTTTACCGGCACTTGGACTTTCACTCCACTCCACGCTGCTGTCAGCTCCCAATTTCTGTAAACACATACAGTTAATAAATTAGCTCTCTTTCTAATGTATGATTCTTATCATGTTTTCCAAATACTTTGCCCCGAAAAAGATTATGCAAGGTCAAACAATAAATTAATCACATACGAGTTAAAATTTCTGTAGTAGTTCAAGGGTCCTGTGAAGCCCGTTTTCTCAAATTTGGATACATAGAAGGCGAGATCATCTTGGGTGAGCCAAGAGGGCAAGGTGTCAGGCATATCTGGATTGAATCCGGTTCCATACTCTCCCTTGGGAAAGATTGGAGGATCAATTTTCCGAGTTGTGAGGATGTTTTTGAGCACATACTCAGTCCCAACTTCAGCCATCTGAGCCTCCATGTCGCCTGGTTTCTGTCATACGTTTTAAAAACGATTATTACCATCAGATCTAACATTAATGCACTAAATTCTCCATTTCACGTGGAAAAGATTAACTCAAAGCTTTATATGCATCTACTAACTAATCGGGCTACGCTTTAACAGCAGCTTGCCATCGCTGACAAAGCAAAAGTAAAATGAAAAAGAAGTGGTTAGTTAAAACAAGAATATAACCTGAAATCTGCATATGTAGTAGTCGTCTCCGTACTTAGCACGCATGCCATCGACGGTTTTGACGTTGGGGTCTCTGCGAAGGTGAGGAACACTGAGACAGACATAGGCCTTCACTTTTTCAGGGCGAAACATGCAGAGGTACCAGCCAATAAGGGCTCCCCAGTCATGAGCCACAAGGAAGACTTGGTCGACACCCAGAGAGTCGATAAGCGCAACCAGATCAGCCACTATGTGAAAGCAGGTGTAGCTGGTGATTGAAGCTGGTGCCTCTGTGTCGCCGTAGCCACGTAGATCTGGTGCAACAGCGTGATATCCTCGAGAGCTCAGAGCCAGAATCTGGTGGCGCCAGGAGTACCATAGTTCAGGGAAGCCATGGAGGAACAAGACCACAGGACCTTCTCCTTTCTCTGCAACATGCATTTTTATGCCATTCACTTCCACTGTTCTGTGCACTATTCCCTCCATCTATCTCTTTGCACGAAGATAACTTTGACAATTGTGACGGTGTCGTTACCTTTTCTGGATGATAATGAGGCACAAGAAGAAAAGGCAGAGACACTCACACGGTGGCGCGGAGAGATATCCCCAACCCTAATTTTATTTCAATTTTAAAGTCTGTTCTTTAAATAATATTTTTTTTTTGCCAATTCATTACTACAACCACAACCGTTTGTAGTGAGACGTAAGTATCAGTACTCTTATTTTTATCAGAATCATGATCCAAAATGTATGCAGTAACTCCTCATAATAAAAAAGAGAGGTGATAGATATGAGAAAAACAACACTTTTAATTAGAAAAGTATTTTTCAGTAAAGAAGGATATTTGAACTTTTATAAATCAATTTTTAAGAATACCTTTTAAGCATTGATGCAAAATATACTTTTTCTGAGTCTCTGGATATATAAATCGTTGTAATTAATTCATATTCGTTGAAAAATTGGGTAATTAATTTAATTAAATGTATATATAAATATAATATTTTAAAATAAATATTAAACTTATTTTCTACCTAGATAATGAAAAGGAAAAGAAAATAATCGTAGTAGATTTTTAATTTTTAAACCGATATTTTCAATATGTAGAAAACGAAGTGGTTAAAACTTGGCACAAAAAGAATAGAATGTGAATTGTGGTTGTTGTTTTCAGAAGATATCATGAGTTAGGATCACTAATATGATTAAGTTAATATGAACCTTGAATTCTTGTGATTTTTATTTTATTTTTTCCATCAAATGGCAGCTGAGTTTTTCGCATGCATGTTTCACGTGTCAATAAAGAAGATCAGGAAGATTTCAATCTTCTGTCTCATCCACACGAAATTCACGAAATTTTGGATATATATTAGGTATGAAAAGAGGAAAAAATTTGAAAAGGTTAATTTTTTCAATACAAAATTTCAATTGTTCTATATATATTTTCATTCGAATTTTTTAATTAGAAATTGTTTAATTTTGTATTCGACTTTGTTAAATATTGTTGTATTCATTCCTATATTTTTATAATAAAATATTTTTGGATGTTAATTATTATTAAATCTATTAAAATAGTTGTTTGATAGGCCTAATTAGTTAAAAAAAACATAAATTAGTTAGTTAAATTTTTGTAATGAGTTTCGACTCATATTATATAATATTTTATGTTTATGAAGAGAAATTTTCTTTAAATTAAGGTGAAAAACTTTTTATTTTTTATTTTATTTTATTTTTATTAGTAAAAAATAAAATTAATATAAAATGGAGCATTTGAGAGATCTTCTAATCTATTTATCTTAATAAAATTTATTATTACAAAATGTTGAAAATCATCCATTTACCTTAATTCGAGATTAAGATCTATTCTTGAGATGGGATCGCAAGAAGGTATATTATTGAGTAATAGATTTACAGTTAGAAGCTTTGGAGTTAAGAAACAGTTGACAATTTAACAATTAATTGAATTAAGACAATTAAACAAACTAGTGAAAAAAAAGTTAGTGTTTGGGAGGGAAGCTTTTAGGATCAAATTGAGACTGATCCTGAAAAAGAAATTTCTCTCACACGTAAGATAGATATCATTTGTGATGGCAAGAAATTTAAAGGGCAAATTTTCTCTAATTTTTATTTGAATTTTTTAAAATGATGTATTTTTTATCTTTTTTGGATATAGGTAAATCTTACCTGCAAGACATCATAAGAAATAAACGAAATCAAGAAAAGATAATCTGAAATCATGAAAAGATAACACGATTTTAGTTTATCATAGGGAGATCGTGAAGTCAAGATTTGAAATTACTGAGTTAATTAAAATCTTCATAATAGTGAACCATGTTATGATGGTTAATATTCTTCACCCTATTCCTCTTCTCCTATTTTTGACACGTATGTTGTATTACTGACTGTTTTATTTTATTGATAAATATGTAATGGTTGAAATAATACTGATGTCTGAGATTTATATATTGAATTAAATTAAGAGAAAGTTAAGAAAAAGTTTGATATTGAAAAGAAAAATAAAATAAAATTCAAATTTAATAATAAAGTATATTTAGCAAAATTAAGTATAAGTTGGATATTTGAATTTAGTTACTAATATAGAAATAATTTAAAATAAAATCGAAATTTAGCAATAAATTTAAAAAGAAAATTTGAAAATATTATATAATTTTTTAAATAAATTTATTGTTAGTTTTTAAATTATATCTAAGTAATTTTTCTTCACAATATGTAACTACTCTTCTATTCAAATTCACTTCACATTTATTAAATTACTTAATCAAAATTAATTTCAACCATTACATATTTATCCATAAATAAAATGACTTTGTAACTGTCCATCTATCTATTTACTTTAGTTGCACAGTGGCAACACACCATGCAAAAAAAAAAAGAAGAATTAGGTGGAGAATATTAACCATCCTAATATGGTGCAGTATTCTCACAATTTTAATTAACTCATTAATTGAAATCTTACCTATACAATTTCATCTAGTAAACTAAAATTATGTTCTCTTTTTACAATGATATCGTGTCTCCTATGCACGATTTATTCATATTCAAAAATAAATAAATAAAATACACCATTTTAAAAATTTCAGATAAAAATTACATCATTTTGAGAAATTTGTGAACTTAAAGGGTCATCCAATATTATGAGGATTTGCATGGCTCATAATTAAAATTTACACTATACTTGTTGACATTTATTGTGTTTCCTCAAATGACTTCAAATTGCACTTATTGATCAAATTATTTTTCGGTGAATCACATTTTAGTTTGTTTGTGAGTTTCTTAGGTGAATCCCATTAGTCAAAAGCAAAACAAATTTGTAAAAAAAAAAAAAAAAAA
>Ga0209700_105252_pt1 | contig 22066 bp, 11 predicted proteins | sample SiratroredBW_FD_187528 | JGI IMG/M metagenome (GOLD analysis project Ga0209700, IMG submission 187528) | Root nodule microbial communities of legume samples collected from California, USA - Siratro red BW (SPAdes) (version 2) | ecosystem: Host-associated > Plants > Roots > Nodule | place: USA... | reverse complement strand
TATATATATTATATATATATATATATATATATATATATATATATATATATATATATATATATATATTTCTCATGCTCTAGCATAGTTTACAAAGTTTTGTAATGGTAGAAGAAGTCATTGGCCATGCCTCTAACCCTATCCCTGCTTGGAAATTTTCAGTGCACATGAAATGCTCCCTCAATTGATAATCACTCAGTTATTACCAGAACTACGAATATTGCACGTTCCCATGAATCATACCTAGCATTAGATGATGGCAATATTTAATTCAACTGTTTTTGTTTTTCATAAAAAAATAATATAAATGAATATGCAACAATATTTACAATGGAGTTGTTCAAAAATGTTCATTCTTGAATAAGACAACACTAAGAAAAGGTATTTTAATAAATTCTACAACATTAATGTAAGATCTAGTTTTTTCTCATTTCTTATCCTATGTTACAATATTAAAATTCATCTGTTAGTTTATAAATACTTTCTATCACTTCTCATTTTTAAGGTAGATATTATTAGATTAATTAATTATTTGAAGTTCTACCCTTCATGTAAAAAATTAGTTTGAAGTGTTTCTACTGTCTTAGATTACCAAAAATTTATATAATTGTAGTAAAGTTTAGTTTATTATGTGGTTCTGATATCTGTCATAGCTTTTATCTTATTTGAATCAACATATTAATTATCTTCTCTGTGAAATAAATATGCAGTAGTGTAATCAATTTATGATGGTGGCTTATCTAATTCTCTCTACTGTTTCAAATTCCATTTCTTTAAGAGATTATAGAGAGTTAAATTCCAATGATATTCAATGGTTGAATATATATATATATATATATATATATATATATATATATATATATATATATATTTTGAACGGATCGAAATTCTTTCCCAAAAAGAAAGAAAGACAAGAATATTTTTGTGGAGGCTGAGATAGCAATGTGCTAATTGTTTGCAACCGTCCAGGAATATGATGAAGGAAAAAGATCAATCATACACCAAGATTCTTTACAAACACTGCATGAACTGGTGTATCAAGATTTTATTCAAAACACATTCCACTTCTCCACCATTTATGGTCAATGTATAAGAATTGTAAAAGCTCCACTTCCTTCATTTTCATCTAAATATTTTCATACCCATTGATTGGATGGATCTGGAAAAAAGCCATGACTAAGGCAGTTCATGCATGTTAGTTTAGTTTGTTAAAATTTGGAAGTTTTGATCTTTCTCCTACGATTGTATTGACTGCTTTAGGGTTTTTAATCTTCAATTCTTGAGCATACCTAAAATTAAGGGTACTCTTTCTTTTTTATGTTCGTTGGTTTGAAGAGAATTAATAGAATGTTATTTATATATGTATATATATAATTGGAAACTTGCTAGTAAAGGATTTTCTCACTCTACAATGTGAATGCTTTTAGATAACAACTGAAACTACAATTTCTTTTGTTGTGTTTTAGGTTTAATTTTAAGGTTTCTACTTTCTGAAACCATATCATATTATGTTTATGCATATTGTTGATAGTAACATCATTGCAATTTAAAACCATTGTTTTGTAATTGGCATAGTATGGACACAACCAGATAAGGAAGAAGAATAAAAAGAAAGCACTTTAAGAAAATGTACACAGAAATTCCATGTGATGAAGCTTTACCCATTTTTCCACCATGTCGTTGGTGAATGAATATTCTCTGATTGAGGCAACGAAGAAAATATTTTGTGATATAAATTAAGGTCCATTTAAAGGGTAACCTTTTTCTTGGTATTAGCCAACTTTCCAGCCATCAAACTTTGTGTTATGGAATTGCAAAAGGCAACAACAGAAAAGTCGTATCTTGTTGTAATCCAACTGTTGCAGTGACAATAATTTGATGCTTCATGGAAATCGAATCAATGAATGAAAAGAGGTGTAGTCATTTGCATCCAACCCATATGATTCGTTGGAGGCATCTGAATTGAATCCAAACCCCAGTACAAAGAATAACTAATTCAGTATATAATCACTTAATTACCACTACACAATCAACACGTACTTTTTCCATGAAAACTGTATTCTCATGAAGTTCATGGGATTCCAATCCTTATATAATGCTCTCCATTTGAAGCTCCTGGACTACATAACTTCTTAAAATCGGATTCCCATCAATTTTATAACTTAAAAAAATGCTATTTTATAACTTAAGAAATGCTATTTTATTAAAGACTCTAGAGTTCTATTATTTTTATCAAAATCATTATGTCTATTATTTGACTCAAGTTATTATGATTTGAGCTTTTAGAGGAATAATTTCAACCATTTCTTAGAAATGGGAGAAACATAGTAAGGAGACATAATGAAACCACCAACAAATTCTAATGAACAAGTATATATAACTAGAAGGGAGAAAACCATATGGGATAGTCACAACTAACTATATTTATATATATACTATCTAAAAAATACAATATTTTTATATACTTTTGTATCGAAACAGAACTAAAAAATGTTTTTTATTTTATATTTTAATTAAATTCACGTGTATATTTGGTTAGCTTATGTTCCATGTAAACCCATTAGGATAAGTTTCAAAATTGATGGAAAACTTGGTTGATATTTATTCATCCTTTAACAATTTCTTGATTCCTTTCTTGTTTTGCAAGTTTAGGAATATGTCGGAAAAAAGAAGTGTGTTAAAAATGTGGTAACCAAGGAGTTAACTTCTTAATGGAAAACTCTTATACTTTTGAAGCCTCATTGTAACTTTATCTGCTTATGATTCCGAAAGAAAGAAAAAAGAAAGTTCCCCAAACAAGGGAGGATGGATAACCATCAGTTCCGATCAAGAGATTAGACAAAAAGGTGTGGATGATTCTGAATCATTAGAATATTTTGGCGTCAATCTCCCATTGGTAGTTCGAATTATATTAGTCTGCTAGGGGAAAAGTTGGTTTTATTAATCATAAATTTTGTTAAGCATGTTAAACATGTTAAAAATGATTTATGTATTGAGGAAAGAGGAAGCAAGAAGGAGTTCAAAATGGATGTTTATAATACTTTCTTGTGCAGAAATTATGAGCTATGGGCTATTATTCTTTACTGACACTGTTTTTATACATTGTAATAGCGATTCACCATAATTTCAAGTAATATATACATTCAACTATCAATTAATCAAACTCTTCCTTAAGAACTGTACAATTGAGAAATTGAGGAACTCTTTTGTTTTTTGTTTTTTTAATCAACACTCTTTTGGTTTGTGCTTGTATAATGGAAGGTTAATGATTTTGCCTACAGTTGGACAGTTAACATAAATTCATACGTATTTTAGATGCGTTTGTAATGGGTGACTATTAGAGAAAAATCTTATACTTTCATGGTTTTATGTTTCTCATGTTTCTCAACCATCTAGTGACACCTATTTATCTCTTGTTATTATCATTATAGTTATCATTTTTTTTCTCTCTTTTTGTTGATATTTTCCACTAGATTTCAGTTTTTCATCTTGATCTCACTATATGAATTTCTTTCTCTTTTTATATATATATATTATGTCACTTGAATATATTTTATGTAAAGTATCTTTTTAAATAAATGTAAAATGTATCATGTATTAGAAGATTTTAGAAACAATCTTTCTATAAAATTATAGAAATTTCTAGCATGTTCTTTGAATAAAGTGGTTAAGTTTAATAACACTAAGTAGTTAGTGATAATTTATGCATTTAATTCTCATAATTATATGTTCAAAAGAAGTTACAACTCTCAACCAAAGGCACCTGTGTAATTTTTGGTCAACTACATTACATGCACACAAGTTAAGTAGTTAAGTTGTTTGTATTCTTACACACCTTGGTTAGTTTCTTGAATGCACCTTGTAATGTTATAAGTAAAGAGCTAGGAATTTGCAATTTTTTAGGATCTGAATAGCATAAGTTCTTATCTAAGAAAGTTTCTTCAAATAGTGAATAAAAAAAACATTTATCCATTCAAGTCTTCAAGGTGAAAAATTATTCCTTTTCTTATTCCTTCTATATTTTCTTGACTTTTCCTTTTGTAAAATTTTGAGAATAACATGGTTAATTTTCATTAGTGTGTATGAGTTCTAAAGTATCAATCCTTCTAAAAGCTAATAGATTCTTGAATTTCTAAGGAGAAAATGCTTCTAAAATTTGATAAAGGATGATGTTATCGAAACTTCCAAATACCCGTTTGATTTTGTTTATTAGATAAAAAAAGCATTTGAATTGTACACTACAAATAAACATCAACAAATATATATATATATATATTTGAAAAGGGGAAGTTTTAGGTATAATGTTCGCTTGTCTAAAATTACTCTTATACAAAAAGAATATAGAAAAATGATCATTAATATGACATGACTTCAGAAAATTATACAAGAGAGCTTAATAAAAATATAAAAATATGTATAGCCACTTGGACAATAGAGTAGAATATTGATATTTGTGAAAAGTGTTAGGTTGGAGGATAGTTTATATAATAAAAAAAAATTGGACAATATTTAAATTTGGTACACTAAGACTGAAATGTTAAAGAAGTTGGGAGATAGAACGGAGGTTGAAGCTTTTGTTTAGAGATTAATATTGGATAGGATTCAAACAAAAAGAAATATAAGGAAGTGAAATATTATACTTATTAACAATAATTTGTTAATAGAAAAATTTAAAGCTTGAATATTTGTGCTATCAATTCATAGGTGCGCAAGATGATGTATGATAATGATGATCCTATTTGTGTGTCTGATATTGGGTTTAAGTTGTAGTTTTTGTGGTTAATAGGTTATATGTAATCTTTGTATCTTTTATCCTCAATAAATTACGAGAATTCATTTTGAAGTTTTTACCAAGTTTGAGATAGATAGTGTTGTTTTAATGAATTAAAAATACTTTTAATTTGTTCAAATGGTCTTAGAAGTCGTTGGTTTTCTAAGAAAGAATTATTAAAAATATATTTTAATCAATAAATTCACTTAAACCTTTGAAATATGAAATTTCTTTTTGGAGTAATAAATTAAATCACATTTTAATCAATTAAAATAATTTAAATATCTCTTTTTAGTAATTTAAATGAATTGAAAATACAAATTAATCTATTAAAATTGGTCATTTGTCTTTAGAGTTTATCTTAAGATATTCAAATTAGTTTTAATAAATTATGTATCAGCTCTATAAAAAAGAACTAACTCAAATTATCTTCAAGGTTGATTTGAAAAATTGAATCACTCTAAACATCTAAACACATGAAAAAATTTATATAATTAAGAGAAATATTTTATCGAGTTATTCTATAAATTAATCATTTTATCATCATTTATTAAGTGATTTGTATTAGAGATTACTTTTATATTTTTTCTTCTCATCTTGTTCTATAACTTATTCAAATAATGGTATTCCCTTTCTCAAAATTTATAGATGTGTTTATTTTTTACTACGACGAACAAGATGTTTGTTGTTATAGGATTTCACATGTGAGTGTAAGATATCTTATAGGATTTAAAATCGAGATTTTTTGTGTGTCTTTTTTCTCTTGTTTTTTTAAAGAGATCATATGAATTAAAATTATAATGAATTAGTTTAATTAAAGTGGTTAAAAAACTAGATGTAACTCTCTTATGAAGTAAATCAAGCTATAGTTTATAATACTTTTAATTTTCTCTTTAATCCTACCTATCACATTTGGATTAATTTTCTCTTTAATTATAACACAATTATCTTTGACATTTTTTTAGTTGAAAGAGAAAAATAAGACATAGTTCTTATGCAAATTCTCTTATATTATATTAACTTGACCTTATCAATGGAAAGATACAAGATACGTGAAAAGCATTGTTATAAAGTCGTACATAATACTTTTGATAACATTGTGGAAGGATAAAAGTGGTGAAAGAAGAAAAATTTCATAGGAAATATAAATAGTTATTATGTTGTTGATATGAGATATAGAATTATTTAATTATTAGTCAAATTTAAAACAAGTATTGGACTATATTTAACTTTAAGTCCTGATTGTGACTCAAAGGAGTAATGCAAAATTTAAGAGCAGTTTGAATAGTTCAATTATTGTGTTATTAATATCAATCTAACATATTTGAAAGTCATAATAATAAATCATGACAGTATCATATCATCCATGAATGAAAATGACATTATATATAAAAATTAGAAACAAAAGAAAGAAACGGTAGTTCTCTATATAAACTTAAAGAATAAATTACATAAAAATAAAAATATTATGTTAATACTAGACATATTAATATTATACTTTATCATAATAACTGATATTTAATAGATTTAGTGTACTATGAAAAGATTTAGTGTACTTAAAATGTTGTATCTTTGTTTTATTAGATTTCATTTTCTTGTATTTTGATAGATACCCTTTATACCTTTCTTATATCATACTTATTTGCTTATAAAAAATAATAAAAGAGATGTACTCTAAGCTTATTTATATGTTGTAATACTAGAACTACCAACACATAAGAAATTTTTCAGATACAAAAGATTTGTGTACTTTTGTGTACAAAAGATAATAAATAGGAAGCGTAAATGAGACAAGATGTAAAGTATAACACTTAAATTTATAGTTATTCACTCAACCTAACCTACATTTAATTCTCTCTCACTAATTATTAAAATTTTTACAAACTACTTCTGGTATAACACTAAAACTTTCCTTAATATGTTCAATTATTTTTTATTACTAAATCATTCACGACTTTCAAAAATAATAAGTTGTATACAAAATTAACACTAAGGAATTGAATGCAAAGTACTTCTAATAGCATAAGAGGCTTTTTTATTTAACAAGCACATAAGAACTCTGTTTTTTCTTACTTTCTTCTGAGTACATTCAATTTCTTCTTTCATATTTTCATCAATCTTCTCCTTTCAAAGTCTTTAGGCATCGGATCTTGGATGTTAGAAAACTTCGTTCATTCTAGAATAAAATAAATAATAAAAACTATAAGTTATTAGGGATAATTTTCTTTGTCATAGCATCATCATGTCTTCGAGGTAAAAGGGAGTGAGATTATTTTGCGCTGCTTGTGATAAATTGTGCACGTCTTATTTTAATTGCTATTGGACACGATGTGAATACTTTGAAACATTTATTTTTTCAATTTGATTTGATGTCTTAAGTTGTGATTTTGTATATTTTGTTTCCTTTTTCTCGTCATTTGGGATTTTAATTGATGAATTGAATTGCAATTAAAATGGTACGTATACACGCTTATTTATGGATATAAAATGTTGGCATTTCTTAAAGTGAATGGCATTAGTTAGAAAGAGAAAAAGAAGATGGCTTGGCATTTAAAATTTAAAACTGTAGTTCTGTGTACATAACGTTGACTCACTTTAATTGTGAATGCTCACTCAAGTATGTTGCGTGAAACATTTGAAACAAATATACATGCCTTGAATTTGTTTCACGTGAATCATGTTTAGGAATTGCACTATAATAGCTCTATAATGTCTACATATTTATATACTATTAAGTTGAGTTGAAATGTTATGACACAAATTTAAGATAGATTAGATAAAATCTAACTATGCTACCAACCGACTTTATTGTTATTTGAATCAGTTATATACTTGATTACTCAATTATTATAAGATAATTATCTTGAATATTTATTTTAAATTACAATGAACGTACTTGTGATGAATTTTTTAAAATAAGCCAGAAATGTATTGTACCATTTCCAGGTTGAACACGGATATAACCAAAAATATTTGATATTTATACAATCTTATCATTCTCCTGATGTATTGACAGTACCATTGTAAAGAAAATTAAACAGCATAAATAACCGACGTTTTTTTCCAAGAAGACTCTAATTATTTTATTAGGAAACTGTGACTGGAAGCATCATTGTAAGATTTCTCTCTAAAATTAATGGTTGGGAGTTAAAATCTATATTTTAGCAAATATTATGGTACAGGAAGATGAGGGTAGGGCATTTCCCTGGCATGTATGTATTTAGAATCCCACATCGCCAGTAAGTGATAGTGAAACCTCATCACTGAGGGCCAAAATAAATTGTTACATGTCACATATGGGATCAAAATGAAGGCGGTGGCCCTCTGCCTTTAAGATTAGATAACACATTCTGTTCCACAGCCGTTTTAAAAACTGCAACATCTTAAATGTGCCGCCTCAAGCTCAACCCATCAAAGTTCAAACTCCTGCAGGTGAAAAACCATACCATATGTTACGATTGAAATTATTAATAATCCATACATTGCCCCCTAATCTGGCAATCCATGTCTTCAACATTCACAGCAAATGCAATTCATACGTACGCCTACTCCAAATCACATTAAAGTAAACTACAAAATGTGACAGTATCTAAATTGAAAATAACAAATTATTGTTCATATGCATTGTTTTTCATGTACCTGAAGGCTTATTTTTCCACATCAATTCTTGTGTAGAATGAACACCCTGAAATGGAATCAGGAATTATGATTACACATAAGGGTGCATTAAGATGAAAAGTATGTTAAGTGAAACCTATAATATACCTGTGAGTAACGTCCTGGATCACCAGCTGAAATAACAGTTGGCTGTAACTGTTTATAACCAACTTCCTGAAAAGCCAAACAATTTTCAATCATTTAGCAAAAATGAGACACTTGAACAATAGTATAATGAGCGGGCTACAAGTAGACGAAAAGGCCCATCATGCAAAGCTTTTATTGTCATTAAACAAAATTTAACAAAAAATGGTGTTACCTGAACATTTTGAGGGCCTGTAACGCCATATGCCTGGAACTAGAATAGAATATGACAAAAGGAGTCAGTAACACAAAATCACCTTTTAATGTGCGTTAATGTCAGAGATGCTTACTGAAGAGGACAAAGGAGGCTGTTGTACTTGTTGCTGGTGAAGAACTTGTCCTTGGAGATGACTCTGAGGCTGAACCTGTTGGAACTGTGGAATTTGCTGGGCAGGTAGTACTGAAAGCTGCGACTGGGTTTGAGACTGCTGAGCAGATACCCTTTGCTGTTGCTGTTCATATAACGTCAACTCCTCAGGTTTCTCCCACTGTAGTTCCCAGTAAAGGTCAGTTCCACAGCTATAACTAATTATAGTGGCTAATACTGTGGCAACTCAAAATAAATTCCTACCCGACTTTCACCAGTGGCACTATTATAGTAGTATTTGAAGCCCTCAGGAGATATATGTTCTGTCCAATTACATTTGCCAAGAGCCGAGTTATGGTTTATTGCTTGTACGGCTGAAGTAGCAAGTTTGGATGAAGGGGCGTCTGCAGCAGGTGCAGTTGCATGAGTGCTGGTCACTGTTTGTGCTACAGTCCCAGCCCATTGAGACTACATAAATACAAAATTGGCACATAATGTTACTGTGACAGCATCCTCTAACACACTAGAAGAATAATGATAAATCCTAGCATCACAACAAAACAAAAAAAAAATATATTTTATATCTACAACCAGTCCGGTTTGACACCAAAAAATCTAAGTCTAATCAAATCAATTTAAGGGATACTATAGGAGAAAATACTGCAAATATCAACAAAACTCAGTACAGCTAAATAGAACCAAACTTCATAGATCAGTCCGATCAAAGCAAATGGAGCAACAATATAGATCAATTAATGAAACCTGGTACTAGGCGTAATGTGGAACAGCTAATTCAATTCAAATTAAAAACTTCTTGAATAGACTTTAACCAAAAATACCTGTTTTTTAGTAGCTTCTGCATTTTGCTGCAATGGTAATGCTTGACTAGAAGGCTGCATCATCTGTAATTGTTGTTGAAGCTGGGAGAAGGCCTGCTGAGATGAATGAAAACTTGCTTGCAAGGTCTGTGTCTGTTGCGACAACATCTGAGCTAACGGAGAAGGGGATTGCTGAAGAGGCTGCTGTGGCATGGAGGGAGGAACTTGCTGATGATTTGTAGCTAACGCAGTATTAGATTGCATGCTGGTGTCAAGAGGAGTCTGAGGAAATGCAGCAGACAAAGCACTCTGTTGAGTTTGCGGTTGAGAAGTTGGAAACTGTCCACTTACTCCATGTATCTGCTGAGATTGAAGAGGACCAGCAGGAGGAAGATGTGGCTGGCCATGCTGTCTAAGAGATGTTTGTGGGTAGGGAACAGGTGCTTGAGGGTACAACTGATTGGATGATGGCAGTTCCTGAGATGATTGAATAGGTTTCTGTAAGGGTGATATTTGTTGATTGAGTGGTGGAATCTGTGGCATAGGCTGATTGAAATTCTGAGAGCAAAACAAAATTACTAATGCTTCAAAATGCCAAAAAGGAAGTGAAATCTAATTATTAATTACTCTCAATCTTAATACACAAATATACCTGTTGTGACATCGATGGCATAGATTGAACTTGAAAACGACCATCTATGGGGCCTCCCAAGCCAGTCATAGGACCGCCCTATATTTGTTCAAGTTAGGTATGGCAACAGATGCCGTGAATGTTGTGAAGAGCAACATACAGGCACTAGAAAAATAAATTAATAAAAATAAAGGAGAAACATCAAAGTTATAATTATAGGAAAAATTCTAGCAACACACTCTTTACAACACCCAATGGTTAGATGAAAAACAATCAGTCCACTAAAAGATGTCGGTTTCCCTCTTTAGCAGGCCCAATTTCCTATTTTGCAGAGTCCTTTTGTATCTAACCTAATATTAGTGTCATAGTAGTAAATAGCGAACAGTGGACATACACAAAAATACTATAGCAGGATAAGGGTAGTGGGATGACCGCTATTCTGTTTTAGTACTTTTATTGATAATTTAATTTAATTATTTTTACATATTTATTATATAGTTTGTAGTATTACTTAATAATATATGATTTTGTTTAATAATACTTACATTTATTATTATTTAGTTAATTATACTACATGATTCACATGCTATGTTTACTTGTAAAAAATGTTACATTTTACCAAAGAAAAAAAAAATAGGCTCAATTTGAATCCCGATAAATTAAAACAGAAAAGAAGAAAAAAAAAAAGGCCCTAAGACCCAACACATCTGCAAGCGAGGGCCACCCATATGGAACACCACGCATACGAAAGGGTGGGAGGTGGCAAGACAGGACGCAGAGACTCATCCAGGACAACAGCAAGAAGGAAGTCGCAGAGTTTTATCTGGCAACAGCAAAGGTTGCAGTCTAACAAGGCCCTGGAGGAGCTGTGGCAGCAAGCAAAACTCCTTGTTTTCCTGCGTTTTACTCTATGAATGCTGTGGTTTGTTAGCCATGTGAGCCAGGTGCTCTGCAACAAGTGCCTTAGGAGTAGTATGGGGCTGCTCTGCTCTGCTAGCCGCAGTGGCACTGTGATCGTATTTGATTCACTATGACTAGGGCACATGATTGTCAACCTCTTAAATTACAGACTCTTAATAGTTTTATGATACTGGGTAGACAAAACAAGATAAAACCCGCTATCAAATTCTTTTCCTGACACACTCAAGTAAACTGGTGTAAACTTTAGAGTCAATAAGTGAATTAGTTTCAAATCAAATGCAACTTTTGACACCATAATGACAATGTTTTAAAAAAAGATAAAATTTTATCATAATGTTTTAACAGGCTCAAATGATTTAAAGACAGTGTTTTAACAGGCTTAAATGATTTAAAGACAATGTTTTGCATGGTTATCCAATGGTTGCCTAATGAAATGTTCTTACTTAACTTATAGTTTTAAGAAATTATATATGATCTGATCACTTATGTTGCTTGATCTTATTTGCTACTAGCATATCACACTTTATTATTATGGTTTGCTACTTTGATTTATTATGAAGTTGAAATTTAGAATTATTGTTGTGTCAAGAGTATTATGATATGCATATATTGTGAGTCAAAGTATATGCAAGCCCCACAAGTTTTATACAGACTCTAAAGTTTGACGTGTATGTGCGGACACATGCTTGTATCAGGGAAAAATGGAGACTTGTTAACCAATAATAGGATGAAAGGGTCCCAAAGAATGCATTTTTAATTTGTTTTCAAATTATTACAGAATTTGGCCCATCCCCTTTAGCAAATAGACACTGTCATGTGATAAAGAGCACCTTCATGGAGCCAATAAATATTAAATCAACTAAAAAGGCTCCCCACCTTGTACGATTTGGGGATGGTAGATGTATAAAACCTCAGCCTACAGGCAGAGATTTTTTTTTTCAGGTATTTGAACCATTGACCCTAAAGCCTCAGGTTATTCCCACCTTGTGGGGATTATCCAAGGGGTAGGTATTTTTCAAGATTGGAACCAGTTACCACCAAGTCACAACAAGTCTGCACCTCACTATTTCTTCAAGCCTCTCCCTCTTGACTAACTTATTCAATTACTTAAGGTAATGAAACTGCAGTTTCAATTTCGCAATATGGAGTTTTGGGGTAAAAAAAACACAAGTCAGCCATAAATGTATTTAAATGTAAAAGTGAATAATGTGCATTACAATATATGTGTGTATGCGACCACATAAAAGTCAAACATTTAGTTTTTACCATTATTCACATTAGTTGACAATAATAAATAACTACTTCCCTGATCTACATGTCTAACACAGTAGGCTGCAAAGAGCTAACAGTTTAGTAGCAAGAACACATACCATCCACAACAATAAGAATTCAGAACAAAATCCCAAAAAGCGAAACAGAGGAGGCATTTTGCATTGGACATTGGATTTAGGGTGAATAAAAAATTGTACTTACTGCATTTGTAGGCAATGCCATTTCACCAGATCTCGGAAGCATCGGTGGCCCCATGCCATGAAGACCAGCATTAGTGGATGGCCCCATATTTGGGGGATGCATTGGTCGCCAAGCATTAGGGGGAGGCATTCGATCACCCATAGGATCAGTAATATTGGATGGAAGTCTGCAGAAGGAATTCCAGAAGAAATCGTTGTAACATGTCTTAACTGACAAGAATTGAATAGAGGAAGCAAGAGGTAAAAGGAAAGAGTAAGGTGGGAGAATACCTTGGGCCAGGTGCATCAAATCTAGGACCAAATCCTGGGCCTCCAAAGGCCTGACCCCTGAAGAAAGCCAAGCACAATTTTAAAAATCTCTTGTTCATATGTGCATAATATGCATTTTGAATCATAGAAAATCTAAAAGCCAAAGTCAGAACAAACTTATATTTTCCGTCAATAAACAGCAGCTAATTCATATTCTATGAACGTGTCAAGAATATTATTAGGTCTAAGCTCCTTATATAATTCAAGTACAAAATAAACGAAAAATTCCTTCCCAACACCCTGGGGAACAAAAAGTAAATAAGTGCCAAGGAAGAATGAACTTCTAGGCGTGTAAGACACAAGGAACAAGGAAAAATCCCTTTTGTCAACTTATACAACAAACCAGCCTTGTTTTAGACCTCTTCCATTTGAACAGTGCCTCCTTAAAATGTGGGCTAACCAGACTGCGGAAAGCAAACATACCAGAGCGTTCAAATTGAAATTGTGAACTAAAAAAAATATTTCTGGCCTAGGCTTGATTTCATATTCACACCACATAGCACAGGTCAATTTCTTGGTCAAATTTTAAAAGTCCAAGGTTCAATGCTTGGTTTAATTAATTATAATTAACCTTGAAATGGACTTTTATGCTTACGGATTATCAAATTAGCAAGGACAGACCTGGAATCTCCTTGGCGAGGCCTTTTAGGATCAGCAAACCGGACAATTAATGGTTGCTCACAACCCTATGCAGAAAAATACAAGATTAACCAGAATGCATTCATAAGAAGAATTATTAAAATGAGAAAAAAAAAAAATTCCATACTCTCATTGTGTAGACTCCATCAAGTGCATTAATAGCTGCCAGAGCCATATCTCTGTGTGAGTATTTGACAAAACCACATCCTTCAACCAAAATATGGGAAAATATTATCTGTTCAGTATTGCATCAAATCAAACACAAACATACAGAGACACAAAAAGTAATCCCAGAAAAATAAAATAAAATGCTTTCAGACATAGATGGGAACAGTAAAAACTACTCATTGCACCAACCAATTCATACTTCCCTTAAAAAGAATTATGAAACTGAGAAGCACAGAAACCAACCCGTTGCCCCTATGGATCCACACCCATCCCCTAGCTGGTTTCCAGCTAATATCACATATAGGTAGGAAACATACCACGACTTTGTTTCTTCTCATCACGCATAAGATAAACATCTTCAACTCGGCCATATTTTGAGAAAATCTGATGCAAGAGAAAGTAGACGTTACGAATTAGTTTCATGTCAATATTAACCACAGTTGATAATACGAGCACTTTATTAACCACAACTAAGTTCCCCTGTGCAAAGGTTCCCCTTTTAAAATACAACACAAAAACTGTCCATTGAAAATAGTATAACAGCCTCTAACGTAAAGTTTGATTACAGCAAGAAACATACTTCCTCAACTTCCTTTACAGGAGCCTGCTTGTTCAGAGAGCCCACAAATAACTTGTACTCAACTGCACCTGTCATAAATTAATTGGCATGACCATGAAAGAGTCAGTACAATCATTAGATGACTAATAATAATGGTGCAGTCACAGAAACAAAAGCACATCCATGCATAAATTCTTCCCTAGAACAACCTGACAACAATATTGGTAGTTTTTTTTACTTTATCAACTAATTAGCAGTTGTAAATGTGTTTTGGAAAAACAAAAAGCGAAGCAATACACGGGATGTCTTGTACATATGAATGAAATTAATAAAAGGGACAAGTATTATGACCCTAACTTCAATTGAGAAACTTAGACACAAGTTTCCCAAAATAAAAGATGTTTCAAACATTTCATCAGATTTCACATGTCCCCTCCCCCTCTCATGCAGAAGATTTGACAATCAATTTGTAAAGAGGAAATATTACAACTATTATGATCATGGATACGATAACGGTATTTTTTCTAAAAAAACTTGGGCATGATATACATGTGGTAGTAAGAATTTGCAAGCCTAACAATGTCAATAAATATAAATATTTACCAAGGCGTTCCCGTTCACCGTCAGCATATCGCACTTGTATCGGACCAACACCCTAAATAATAACATACATTAATTAGAAAATAATTAACTAATAACTTTAAGTTGTCCTCACTATTTACAATCTAGGATTCGTAAGCATAACTCACTCCAGGAAGAGTATGTTGATTATGCAGTGCTCTAATTGCCTGGTCAGCTTCTTCTGCAGTAGAATATTTTATGAAACAACAACCTGCATGACAAAGATACTTTATACCAGTCTCATTAAATGATACAACACCCCCCTAACAGGTGTCAATAAATATATATCCAGAAAATAAGGCATTTGGCAGAAAAATGATACAAAAAATGAAACTCAATGTGATTTTATTTTAAACCCTGTTTTGCTTTAAATTACTTAGCTGTTACAACCAGACAACTAAAAAAAGGCCTGCCATGGTCTTTAACTCATCAACAAATCAGAAAGACTCTTCCAGTGAGATATTTTACTTTGCCACAACTATTTGGCTGCCAATAGAATACTAAAGAGAATAATATAGAGATAAAATAATAACCAAACTATATTTTAACGCCTAGATAAAACCATAAGGCAGAGATTAAGATCTCAAAAGTTTCAGCTGACCCCCAAGATAATCTCATCACAAGCATGAAGCAAAATCATCCAAGCATCAAGATATCACAAGATAATTCCACAATAATATTAATAGGCTATAGTTTATTCTATATTTCTCACAGACAATTCTAAAATCAACTTGCAGTTGCAAACCACTTCGGTACTCTTTTAGCTAGAAAGCTTTAAAGGATTTGAACGATAACGAAGAATTCTGTAAAGTGCAATTCATCTGCACAAACAAAAAATGGCATGTAGCTCAAAGCTACTTGAATTTCTATGTCACTAACCAGTATAATGCCGACTTATAAATCAGCATTAAATGGGGCAGCTTAAAAGGTAGCTATAGCTGAAAATATCAGGGTATGACTAGAACATACTCTGCTTTTTTTGTTAAGCAAATAAACTCCTGATTCACATCTCCTATCAGAGTTTAGCTTACAATTCCCCAAAGCAGACAAAGGGTTAAGGCTCAACTAAAGCCACCACATTGTATAGATCCACGCAACTGCACCACAAAATACTCACCCCACGTACTAATGTTAACAGTCGCTAGAATATAAAGACGATTTCTGACATAGAATATGGCATTCAAATGATTAGACAGTTAAACACCATCGTGATATAAAAAGGAGATTGCTTTTCTCCTGCAACTGGGTATTGTACAAGCTTGGAATAAATTTGTGATAAAGCACAACAGTATACCCAACTTAAGTATCAAATAAATAAAGGCAAAAGCACAACGCTAAACGATAATTCAGAGCCATGGAGAATCAAGCTTTCCATGATGACCATCTGAACAACTATATTTCCTAGCATAAATCTTTATGGCCCGTAAAGAAGTATCAGGGACCAACTGGCAGAAGATCCAGTAACACATGGAAATAGCTATCGAATACCTGCCATAACTTTTAACATAAAATGAATCTTTAAAGGGATGCATCGCATGCAATCACGTACATCACATCAGCAACACCATAACTAATTGCCTATATTTTACACACATAAATAAATGGTCATCATCACGTCTTCAGAAAATACTACCACTCACAAGATAGCTATGAAGTATGAATTCCAGTAAACACCACACACTAGTATCAATAATCATCCATAATTAGTCAACCCAACTTTATGCCCATACCACTTCATTAAATCAAAAAATCGTATATGAAATTCCAAGCCATTTGATCAATAATTGTTTCACCAAAATGAGAAACATTAAACCTTCAGAATACATTGTGATTAACACCATTCAAATGTAACAATCCAAGTTTATCCTCTGTTCCCTTTGTACAATAACCAACTCCTAAAATTTTGAAGAAAAAATCCTATAGATATGGTAACTGACACTCCAACTACAATCAAATGTTGGGTAATGCCCCCACTGCTGCAGCTACAATTGCAAGAGCAGGATCTTTAGGTCCTCCAAGATCCCATCTGCTATACAAAGAGCAGCTTACAGGTTTACATGTTGTAGCTCCTTCAGGAATGACAGGACGGGGAAAAAAGGTGGAACCAATACTAAAAAGTCTGAACTTGTTGCAAAAACAAACTGAGAATATGATGAGCTTATTTTCTCTACCATCAGCCTCTCAAAGAACCTGAAATAAAGTGTATATCAATCAAAATAGCCTTGGAATATAAAAATAACAAATACCTTGATGTTGTCCTGTCTTTCTATCTTTGATGAGGGCAACCTCAATCACATTCCCATGTTCCTCAAACAACGGGCGAATCTGGCATCAAAAAATGTAACAAGATAATAGTTAATCGTTAGTAAACCAACTAAACTGAATTCAATGTCATTTAATATACACAAGATAATAAATCATTAAACAATATAACTTACATCATCTTCAACAGCTGTTCGGGGAACAGATCCAACAAAAAGTTTAGCAAAATTTCCACCATCTAAACGATTTGAACGGAAAAACATGTCAATTGTTTCAATTATAGCAATGTCATAAACTCCAATTTGTTCCAAACACAGAAAAATAACAAAACAGTATTGCAGAATTGCAGGAATAACTGAAACAGCTCAAGATCATGACAAAACACACAACCAACATCAAGCCTTATCCCAACCACCAGTTGCCAATTCAGACAAACACAACAAGTCAATCACCCCATATTCTTGGGGTTTCCCCCTCCCTCCCCCGGAAGTAAATTATAAAGTAATATGACCCGTAAACAATGCTCTTCAGCATCCCAACACCTCCAAAAGTAAATAAACAAATAAGCCGTTGTTCCCCACAGAAAGAGCTGCCAGGAGCAGCATTGTAAATATCCAATTATTAGCCAAACAGATTACCACTCTTAAACCCTAACTCCAACTAATAGTTCAAGATTACATAGTTTTATTTGGATAAACTCCACTGTAAGCACCCATAAAAAGGAGAAAAAGTAAGATAAAATGAATTAACTTCTCTCATAAAATAATATCTCCCCTAAGTCACAATCAATTTCTCCTAAGTTAGAATTAACTGTGTCCCTTCATTTTCCTTCCCTGAAGGAGTTTATCGAAACATAAAGTATATGCATGCTACAAGGCGCAAACAATTGACTGCCACAAGAGCTAAAAGAAATTGGTAACTAATAAGAAACAGAACAAAAGCAACCCTAAAAGCAAGACCCATTCCAAGAAGCTGCAAGAATTACAAAAATGACCGCAGCCGAGGCAATTGAAATTCGTCGAAAACGAAAACCCTCTATTCAACAATAAATATTCAGTAACCAAACACGACAAAGACAAGGAAAGAACAAATAGAAACACACCGGGCGAACCGCCACCGCGTCCGGAGGCAGGAAACCCTCGTTTTTGGCCAACCAGCGGCGGTGGCGGCTGGTGGCCGTTGAATCCGTACTCCCCAGGACCTTCCCCTCCCATGGGCCGGAATCCTCCTCCCCTGCCGGGAGAGCGACGCGGAGGACTGTCGAAGGCGCGGTGGTTCGGGGCTGCGCCAGAGCGGAAGCCGGAAGGGCTCCGGCGCGTGTTGTGGTAGTTCATGGGAGAATCGGAGAAGCGCCCCCTGTTGGAGTGACGATAGTTATTGTCGTTGTGGAAATCATTGTTGTTGTTGTAACGGTCTCCTCTGTGCCTCTCCAGCTTGGCGTAACAGAGCGAAACCCTAACCGAAACCCTAACGAGAGAAAGAAGAAGCGAACAGAGAAGTGCGTGCGTGCGAGTTTGTTGTTCCTTTACTTTGCTCCGGTGGTCTTACACCTTTTTCTGGCTACGATGCTATGCTATTCACCAACACAACACCGCAATCATAAATATTCATAATTAATAAATAACGAATGGGACGACGAAGAAGAAAGGAACCAAGACTTGACCCGTGTTTTTTTTTTATTGAAATCGTTTTTTTATTAATGGGCCAGCTAGCCCGTTCGCTCCTTTTGGTCTCGGCCCATTTAGCCTCATCAAATGGTGCCCTTTCAACGCCTGTGGCCATTTGTCTACCTGTGAAGACAACATTTTTAATTTAAAAATTACAATCAATTTTTTTATATTACTTATACTATTTTTTAGTTTTAAATAATTAAAATTTTATTTTTCGAAATAAATCGGTTTAAAACTTTTTCATTATGTTAAAAATATATTTATCTGATGGTAGTAATTTTAACTCATGCCACAGTATACTATTGTTTGTTAGGACATCTAAAGAGTGTATTAAAAATTGTTAAGATTTTGAATGAATCATAGATGTTATTTCTTCTTAAATCTAGTCAAAAGGTTTTTCTAAACCAATTGGTTAAATTATATTGGTTAATTTAACATTAAAATTTGATTGGACTATAAAATATATGGATCCCACCATCTTCAATGGTCATTTGTTCGTTTAACTCTTCGGAATGCGTTGGTGCTTACAAAATTTTAAGTTCGTTTTGTAAAGGTTAGATTTTGATTAGTCAATAAGTTTATAAAATAGTTAAAAGCCAATTCATATGACATTTTAAAATTAAATAACTCAAGTACATATATACGTAATAATATTTTATCACAACGATCCCAATAAAATTTAAATAATCAATTTTAGATATATTTTACATGTGTGGTTTCATTGATGGAGTAGAATTTTATGGATTAAAAAAACATTAATAAAAATAGTAAACTATATTTTTTTTCTACTTTTCACATTATAAAATTAATTTATACCACATTTTTTTTATAATAACGAATATGACGGAAAGCGTCAAGTTAATTTCTAAAAATGATACAAAAGTCATATTTTTTAAATATTTCTTTTATAAATTTGGTTGCCACTTTTTAGAATTGTAAATTTAAGTCGATCATCTTCTACTTTACAGATAAATCTACAAAAAGATGATATTTACAAGTTCGTCAACTTTCATTTTTATTCACCTAGTCATCTTATTGGCATTTCTTATCACACCGATTCAATCAATTCTCTCTCATACTAGTTTATTAGAACAAATATGTCGTCAATCGCCCAATTATCATGTTTGTATTATTACTTTACGATCATCAATCCATCATAAATCTAAAGAAGACATGGCAGGATTTGCTCGTTTAACCCTTGAGATCGTGAATGTTAATGCATCTACCACATTAGAACATATTCACAAATATTATAGACAAACCACAAATCATAAGGTAAAAAAAGCTTTAAAATATTGTCTTGGTTCGTACAATACAATACTTTATGTGTATTTGAGAAAAGCTCTAAATGCCATAGAAAAACGTGATTATAAGATTGCAAAACAAGGAACGTATGTTATTATTCTTGAAATTGAGTCATGTAATAACAAATTCAGGAATTTAGTTATTTCACCTATTAGGGATACGAATCCATACATACAAAATTTATGTTCTATTACCATATCAATAGTTGACAATTTGATCCAGTCACACCAACCAACTTTGACTTATTAATATTTGTTATGTATATGTATATTTATGTCACTTGTTATTTGTCGATATATAAATGACATTTACAATTTACTCTATTGTAACTTATATATATATATTTAACACATTTTTATTTTATTTTTTAACGCATTATTGATTTTCTTCACATGTTGCTGTCATTTTCTAAAGAATGTGTGTTTGTTGGGTATAGAAAAAAAATGTTCAATCAATAATAATTAGTCTGGTATATATATATACACATATATATATGAAAGATATGAGAAGAAAAAATTATAATTCTTAAATTGAAAATTGAATTTTCAAATTGACGTTAGGGATGTGAACATGAGAGATGGGAGAATAAACGGTTATGATTGTATAAGATTTTGAGTGTCATGAGGCAGGAAACTTATTTATTTCATAATAATAATGGTTATGCACTTGAAACACGTGAAATTGTTTGTTAAGGAAGAATTGCAAAAGATGTTTGAGGAATGAAGAAGTTGTTCAAGGTGTTGATGGTGACAAGATGAAGTTGGTGGCACCCTGGGTAATCCAAACAGTGATGTGGGTGCGATAATTCAAAAGTAACATAATTGTTTCATAGCTTCATAAGATAAATCATATTAGTCTGCTGGATTAATTCAGTGGAAATAATCTCACTGAAGGATAAATAATTAAGGGTGTACACAAGTTGAGTTTGAGCAAACTCATCACCCAGTTTAATAAAAAAAACTTGACTTAGTTTAATGAAATTCTTGTATCTTTTAGACTTATTCCAACACAATAGATACTTGATTGAGTTTAATGAATTAGGACATAAGTATTGTGAATATAATTTTAACAATTTTGTAATTTTTCAAACATTTTTTTTAACTTTATTATACGAAATTTGGTTAAAAAATACCACTGTAAATTAAATTAAGTATAAAAAATACAACAAACCAAAAACAAGTAACTACACAAACAATTATTTTTTTACTCTGATTTTGGTAGAATAAAGTTTGACTTGGTTAAATCACAAATAAAACTCAACTAAATTAGTAGATTTATGAAATCTACAAAAAAAAATATTTCCACAAATAAGTGAAATCTGTATCATATTAACAAAACACAATAATAATCATTTTATAAAATTAAACCAACAATATTTTTACTTCAATCTTTCTCTTATAATCTATGAGGATCATTATTAACAAATAAAATATAAGTGAACTTTAATACATTAAAACAATTTTATACTATTGACATACAAATACTGTAGTTTAAAAATCATTTTTCCAACTTCATGTATAGGTGAACTTAAATTAATATTTTAAATACAATTATCAAAGTAAAAAAAGTATTGTTATAACACAATTTAATTCATTCATATCATATTAACATACTTCATTCATATCAACCTATTTATTCATTTCAACTTTTAATCACAATAAACAATTAAAAAGAAATTAAATACAAAATGATAAAAATGTCACACTGGAATAAGTGATCATTTATCAAGCTCACTGATTTATTTTTTAGTTCATAAATGAACCAAATATTTGAAGATTTATTGATTACTTTTGAAATAGTGTGTACTACTAAATT